>Ga0214545_1001687_pt1 | contig 41796 bp, 14 predicted proteins | sample CNSS4metaG_FD_160064 | JGI IMG/M metagenome (GOLD analysis project Ga0214545, IMG submission 160064) | Root nodule microbial communities from cowpea collected in UCLA plant growth center, Los Angeles, California, USA - CNSS4 | ecosystem: Host-associated > Plants > Roots > Nodule | place: USA... | reverse complement strand
AATACCATCACTCATAAGATAGCTCAACTGCATAATTGCATAAAGGAAAAGATGCATAATGGACAAGATGAGATCAACCTTAGCTAAATATTGAGCTGGGACTAAAGGAGTTGTGGACTCCAGAAACTGATCAATGTTCAATCGTGGTAAAAATACACTTAAATTACGCACGCTGCCAAATAGAATAAAAAATTGTAAATCCAAAATGTAACAAAATTTGTTATATGCGTAACTGTTCCATGAATACCCACTTGAAATGGTAACCATTGGACTCTAAATGCTTTGAACCATAAACATAAGAATTTGTATGCAAAAGTCTCTGACCAATTACATCCCAAGAAAATTGTTGAGTCTCATCTCATACCTGTAATGCATCCTTGTTAAGTCTTTTGATGGCAACTACAACAGGATTCCCATTCCCATCAGCAGGCTGCACTGAACCTTTAAACACACTTCCAAATCCACCTTCTCTTATCTTAAAAAGCATGTTGAAATCACTTGGTGCACGCTTGAGCTCTGAGAGGGAGAAGACCTTCAAATTCTGACCCTTCTCCTCATACAGTTCCGGTATACCACGGGGTGAAACAGATGAGCTCGAAGACTTGGTGACCCTCTCAGCCCCTGAAAAGTCCAGTTATGCATTATATAGGTTTGATTTTTCAATATCTTAAAGTTATATAACATACAAACAACGTAAATAACACCAACTACAGAATCTGACAAAAAACTAACAGCAACTCTTACACGGAAAGAAGAAATGGAAACCATAACTCATGAAACTCAAAAACACAGAATACATACCTAGTAAACCATACAAAACCGAAACAACAAAAAAAAAACAAACGAAACTACAACATCAAAACTGAACCAACTAAAAAGACAACAAACATAAATAATCCTAATATCCCAAATCCACAACAAACTCAGAAAACAAAAAAAATAAAGACTCACCCACAAAAACCAAAGAAATGGAAAACCTTAAGAAGATGGGGGAAGATACCGTAGAACGGAGAGTAAAAACTGAGAAAGAAGGAAAGAACCCAGCTGAAACAATTTTTAAATTTGATCGCAAAGGAACTGAGCTCATTAATTAATCCATGCAAATCAATCAAATCATGCGGTACTCTTCCATCTAAGGCGAGAAATCGAAAATGATTTCTTTGGCCACACAATCGAACGAAATCGAAGCTTGATCATAGGGATACATTCGTCAGAAACTGAAATAAAAATGGCCAGCAAACTGACCAAAAAACCTAAAAATGAGACCGCTGTCAAAAATGTAAGTAGGGTTATTTGGGTCTTTTCCGGAGGACATTATTTTCTTATATTTTAGAAACTAAAAAAATAAAAATTAAAAAGACTTGCAATAGAGGTGTACTAAAAAGTAATTATATTCAATACAAATATTCAAATTATACCTTTGATATGAATTCATTTAATATTACTCCAACAGATTGAAAATACTCTTTGTTTTAATTTGTATACACCCACTAAATTAATATCTTTTAATTTCCCACTCTTATTTTACCGATGCGGATGTTCTAACAAAATAAATTTTGAAAGATAATAAAGTTTAATAAATGGCATTTATGTCAATTAGTAAAAATCATCGTTTACAAACAGAAAATTAAAAACAGTTACCATAAATTAATAAACCTTCCATATATACAATGTATGATTAGATTTAAAAATTATTCCTTAAAATATAACTTGAATAAAAACATATTCTTAAACTATAATGTAAATAAAATTTCATCATAAAATATTAAGTTTTTTAATAAATAAATTCAAATAAGTTGTACCTCTAAGAATATCTCCTATAAAGACTCTTTAAAAGAGTTTTTTAAATTATTTTTTTGTGATTCTCGCATTATATTTTATGGCCTTCATATTGTCATATCATTCTTTAAGTTACATATATTCAATTATCTTCCAAAAATACAAAATTCAAAAACCCTCAATAAAATCAATATAATTTATATTTTTACTTAGTTATCTTCCAAATGATTTTTATTTAAGACTTTGTTTAACTTTACGTAATATATCTCCAATGATAAATTTTTTTCATTCATAAATTCATTAAGACATCTCAGTTTGAGATGCTATAAGTATACATTTTAATTGAGATGGTATAAATATAGATTTTATGTAAGATGGTATAAGTATAGATTTTATGTTGATCCTAAGTCAAGTGACATTGTCAAGATCAATTACAACATTTGAGATATTGTGTGCTTTAAAATTTGAAATTCTGTCACAATTTTTCTTAAATGACACCTCCGAAAGGTTGAAGGAAAACAGAGTATTAAATCTATATTTGACATTAACTCCTAAGTAATTTGTGATTATTAGATGTATTAAAACAAATTTATATAAAATTAATGTCTTTAAAAATAATTTTAATTACATAATTCATAATTTCGTATTTTTTAAATACTTATATTGTATTATAAGTTAATGATATATGTAAGTTAACTAAGTAAATATATTAGAGAAAAACAATGAGAATAGTAAGAGGTACATGAATGTCAGCAGTAGAAACTACAAATACAATTAAGATAAAAAACTTGTAACAATTTTATACAAAATATTTAAAAAAAGCAGTTAGTTATAAAAAATTAGCTAACAATTATAGTTTTTAAAAAAATCAGTTAATAATTATATTATAAAAAGGGTAAAATGGAAATAAAAATTGTTTACACAAAGAGAGATATCTCTTTATTTATAAGTAGAGATAAAAAACATTATTCTATAAAATTAAATTATAAATAATTATTTAATTATTAATATTTTTCTAATCAATAAATTTATTTTTATTTTCTAATTTTAAAAAATACATTCAAATAAAAATTACCAATAATATGTAAGGAGTATCTTATATCCACCTATTAATAAGGGATAGTTAATGTACTTATACCCATCTATACATAAATATATACGGTACACCTTTGATGTGTATATTGCAAATTTTTTGTCATACTTAATATACAGAAAACAAATTTCATTTGCTCAAATGTTATTTTCCCAAAGTATATCTTTCTTAGAAACTCATTAATCAATCACAAATCTATATATTTTCAATTAAAAAAAAGTAACAATTACATATATCAAACAAATAACCCAAACACGAAAATAAAGAAAAATGTTGTAATAATGTCTACATAAATTTCAAATTAACAAAATTTTATAAAATAAAATTCTATAAGAAAGCAAAAAGCAATAAAAGAGTCACATTTAAATCTTGAGAGTCAAATCAAGATTGCAGGATGGTCCATCATAAAATTTGTTTGGAATTAAATGATCATCAAGTTTTGTGATTCTGAATTGACTTAAAGAACTATTGACAACATATGTAAAAAGAGTCTGTGTTTAAACTTCAACATTGGTTTTATCATTGTCATTCTTTACTCTCATATTTGGAGTTGTGCCACTCTTTAGAATTTGATAATCCCATTTCATAGGTCCAAACTCATCAAATATTGACGAATTTGGTATACCATTATCCCTTTTAAATAATGAATGTTCATATCTTGGAGTGCAAGGATGCTTTTGAATCATTGAGTCATTTTTTATCCCAAGTGTACTATTAAAGCACCCTCCATAAAGGGAATGAGAGTTATATAAACTTGAATAAAAAGGAAAATGTGTTAACCCTCTCTAGCATCAAAACCTTGACGATGTTTTACAACAACATGTTCTTGTTTATGTGTGTTTTTGTGTCCTTTCAAAGCTTGTGAAGTAGAAAAATCTTTGTTCTAATAATTGCAAGAAAAAGTCTTTGTTTGTTCTACCTTTGCATTCTTCTTCTTATCTACATCTTTTGAATAGGAAATAGATGAATTAATGGCCTTTACCTAATTATCTAATGGTTTGTAATGAATTAATTGTGGGTTGGAAAGGAAGAAAACTAATATAATATAATAACTAGTCAGGATAATTGAGTCTCATCATGGCCAACAAGTAACTTAAGAACATCTCATCTTGAGTACTAATTACTCATTCAACCCCAACATCATACCTCCAACTATAATAATCAAATCTTTATTTATTATAAGTAGTTTTATTTTGATATTAAATCATATAATTGTATAAATAAATAAATAAATAGGATTAGTGCATAACTAAAAACAAATATAATGAATAGAGGAGACCAGTACGTAATTTGAGATAAATATAAATAAATAAATGAGAGAAAATATAAATAAAATAAATAGAACTAATGAACAACTAGAGATGAATATAAATAAATAAATAAGAACGGATACTAAATATGAATTAGAATGAGGTTAAGAACACCTCACTTAAGGTAAATATATAAATAAAAATAATTATGAAGAGATAAAAAAGATAATAAAAGTAAAAAGATAAAATAGTATATGCATCCTCCCCTTACCTTAACCTTACTTGTGTTGGAAAATACATTAAAGTTGTATTAAGACTTTGATGATATATAAATTTTTCCTCTTTATTCTTACTACTTATCTTCACTCTCTCTTTTGCATTAGCAGCTCTTCTCTATTTTTGTTTTTCCTCTCTCCCATACTTTCACCCTTCATCTTATTTATATTACTCAAAACAATGATTACTGTTAGTTTTTTCTTTTAACTAAATTCTTTCTAATACTGTACTGATTACATTGGTAACCAAAGTCTCGTTCCTGATATTTTTTTTCATTGATTGATGTTCATTTATTGTTGTACTTCATATTGTTACGTGCTTTTACTATGATTAAATAATATATATATATATATATATATATATATATATTAATCAAATTTTTCTTACTTTCTTATTCCACAAACAAACCAAAGATAATATCGGAAATGATGATAGAAATTTTCTAATAAACTTTGGACCTATAACAATGTACAAACCATGTTTTATCAAAAAATTTGTGGCCACTAAATATTGAATAATATAACTGAATTATTTACCACAAAATTTTGTTTTCGATTCAAAAATTTCTTTTCTTCTATTATTATAATAAAAGCGATTACACATAATCCAATCACAACAAATTTTATTCATAGGCAAAGTCTATCAATACTTATCATTTGTATATTTACCGACGAATTTTATAATTTATGAATAATACACAATTCTCTTATTTAAGAAAATATTTTATGTTTTTTAAATAAAAATCTAAATAAAATTAAAAAAGTACAAAATATAATATAAATTAAATTAAATTTTAGTTCTAATTAAATTTAACCTAATAAAATATATAATATAAAATAAATTTAAATTAATAACAAATATTTTAAATATAGATAATATGATATTTTACACTCAACTTATTTATAAATAGATATTAAAATATCTATTACTCGTGGATAAAAATTATTCATGAATACCGATCGAATACCCATGAGTTTTATCCATTCCTACATAAGAGAGAAGAGTCCGACAGAAGAAAGAAAATATAAAATGAAAGTGTAAAGAAATTAAACTTATGGATTAAATTATAACTTAAAAGGAATCTGTTTAGTAAGGAGTTAATTATGGAGATATAGAAAGCAAAATTATTAGTTTAATCTCTAAGAGTCTAGCATTGTCAGTCTAGTCTTGGAAAGTATGTGGGGTCAAACAAATTAAAAAAAGTTTCAAATTTGTTATCTACATAAAAAACATACGTATACTTTTGTTTAATAATTATGCTACCTTAACGGACCAAAGTGACAACACCACACTTTTATGGATGGAATTGTTCATTTATCATTAATTATTTTTTATTTTACAAATTTAGACTAATTGCATATTTATTTTTGTTACTTGTAATTTATGATGTACTTTTGAATGTATATGAGCGGATTAAGATTATAACGACGACATATGGTTTGAGATTTTAGTAATAACTATAATGTATTATTTGATTATATACTATTAAGTGAACTCTTTATAGTTTGAGTACTATATTAGGAGATTTTATGGCATATTCAAGTTTACATATACAATAAGTCAGATAAACAAATATATTAGGTGAAAAGAGTTGATGAAAACTTATATTATCTCATTGGAGATAAATAGTTGTTGATATTTAATAAGATATACATGAAACCACTCATTATACAATGTTACATAGATGAAATTTATGATAATGGTTAGATCATGAGATATACATATAAAGTATTTTTATATGAGCATTTTGTCTTTGATTAAAGACTTAATACCATCTTCTTAGAACATACAATTATTATATGAGTTATTTTATTATATATGGGAATGGTCTTGAGTAAACTTTGTGTGTATTGATATTGTTTCTTATATGTTAAAGCTTGAAGTGGTAGTTCACCACTACTTTATTGTTTTTGTTTATATGTTTCTTGTGAATAATGATTATATTTTCACACAAAAGGAGATTGATATATATATAAGGATAGGTACTCCATGAAGCCTGTAGGAATTACGATATGAATATTATATTATTTTAGGCAAACTCAAACATAATATGAATATTGTATGAATAGTTTCACACAAAAGTCAAAATTACATATATCAAACATAAATTTATGTTGTAATAACATAAATTTTAAATTAAACAACAATTTAGACAATGAAAATCTACAAGAAAGAAAAAGAAACGGTAAAAGAGTCACATTTAAAGCTTGAGTGTTAAGTCAAGATTGCAGGTTGGTCCATTAGAAGTTCCTTTCGAAATGGATCGATCATCAAGTTTTGTGATTACATATTGACTTAAAGAATTGTTGGCAACATATGTAAAAAGAGACACTGTTTCAACTTCACCACTGGTTTACCATTATCATTCTTTTTCCTCATATTTGGAGTTGCATCACTCTTCATAATTGGATAATCACTTTTCATAATTTTGAACCCATCAAATATTGACGAACTTGATGTGTCATTATCCCTTTTAAACAATGAATGTTCATATCTTGGAGTCCAAGGAAGCTTCTGAATCATGGAGTCCTTTCTGACTCCAAGTGCCTTATTAAAGAACCTCCCATAAAGGGAATGGTGAGAGTTATATAAACTTGAATAATAAGAGGAATAAGGAAAATGTCCTAACCCATTAACATCAAAAGTTTCAACACGTTTTGCCAAAACTCGTTTTTGTTTGTGTGCGTTTTGGTGTCCTCCCAAAGCTTGTGAGGTAGAAAACTCTTTCTTACAATAGTTGCAACAGAAAATCATTTCTTCTTTCACATTTTCAATCTCCTTATCTTCATCTTTTGAATCAGAAATAGATGAATTGATTGTCCTATTATTTGATGATTCTTGAGTAACATCACCATTCTTTGACATCTTCATGAAATCAATCAACACTCTTGTATTAGAATTTGAAATTTTATCCTCATGAGGCTTTAAACTCTTTTTTCGTCAATGTTTCATTTCAATAATGGATATGATGAAATTTTGAAGTTTGAAAATGAATTATGTGAAAAGTATAATGTGACTACGTTATTTATTATGAATTAGTGCTATTATGTCTAAATTAATAAATAAGAAAAGAATCACATTTTTTTTTCAATCAATAAAAATCAAAATAATATTATCCACCACTTCAATCATCAAAATTTCCATATTTAACCACCACTTATGTTAAAAAGTTGCTACTTTTACGTCTGTTATACATTGTATCAATCTTGCTACAAGATTAATCATGATAAATCAGTGTCTTTAAAATTTGTTGTGTTACCATATTGTTAATTAATTTAATCATTTAAAGAAACATCTGCAATAAAATCTTGGCTTAGTTCTCTTTGTTTTTTACAATAAAGAAACTTGCATTAGAGATGTACTAAAAAGTAATTACAGTCAATGCAAACATTTAAATTATATCTTTGATATAAAGTCATTTAATATTACTCCAACTCCAACAGATTTGAAATACTCTTTGTTTTAATTTGTATATACCAACATTAATATCGTTTAATTTCCCGCTCCTATCTTGCCGATGCGGATGTCTTAATAAAATAAATTTCGAAAGATAATAAAGTTTAATAAATGGCATTTACGTCAATCAGTAAAAATCATAATTAACAGAAAATTGAAAACAGTTACCATAAATTAATAAACCTGCCATATATACAATGTCTGATTAGATAAAAATAAAGTTGCTAGTGCGTATATATATATATATATATATATATATATATATATATATATAGCAATTAATTATTCATGATAGTATTTGTAACAAAACATAAATATTTAAGCATCAAATCATATAAATTGTTATTTTTAAGATTTTATTTTATCAATTAAGATTTGAAAATTTCTTAGCTCACGTTGTTTTGTACTGTTTTAAAGATATTGATGGTTCTCTTGCATTAAGTATTTTATTTTATTTTTATTTATAGTTTTTGTATATTGTTGTTACTGTTGTATATAAAGTTTTGTTATATGTTACCATTTCACGGTCATTTACTTTCCCGTATTATTTTTTGTTTAAGACTTTCTTAACATAGCTATAATATTTTCACAAATAATTGTCAAGTAATTACGGGAAAAATATAATAAGTAGTCTTTTTTATCATAAATTAAAAATTGCTATATATTTAAACATAATTTGAGTTCTAACAAGTATGATATTTCCTTATTTTAATTCCTACAAAAAATCTTGTCATCTCAAATTGTCATTGGTGTAGTGTTTATCTAACATGACAGCTTACAATCCAATTGGCATTTGTTTTTCAGACTAAAATATTTTTCCCTTTAATTTTACAAACTTTTAAAAAAGATAATAAATTAAATAATTTTATTTGTTATATGATATGGTAATCAATCAACCTATTTAAAATAAATAAATGAAAAAATTATATCGTTTGTGTATCATTTCTTTGTCTTAAAATTTGTCTAAGAAAACTCATTTGCGAAAATATTTCTAAAATAATACTTATTTCAATCTAGAAATATAGATGGCGATGATATATATATATATATATATATATATATATATATATAAATAAATAATTTGAAAATATAAACTTTTTCACTCTCTTTATTTTACTCTTGTTTAGAAGACCGCCTATTACAATTAATTATTACACGTCGTTTTTATGACAATTTATTTTTTATTTTGCATTATTGGAACGAAATATCAAATAACATGTTTGTTTTTCTTATTCATTTTGAAAATGTTCATGAGAAAGACACTTGGACCCAAAAAGAAAGAAAAGATTCAAATTAACGAACTTCTATTAAGAACTCATTCTTATTTGGAAATGCTGTTCTACTGAACTAACACTATTTTTTTACTTGATACCACGACAACTTTCAAAGCTAACTTTTTTTAAAGATTATAAAAACCCGTTAAAAAGTTGATTTTATTTATTTATTTTATAAATGTTTCAATAAAAAATAGTATTCATGAATAATAACATTAGTTATTACACATTTTGTCATAACCAAACAATAAATCTATTCTAATATTAGAAAATAATATATTAAAATATTTATCTTATTATTTATGTTTATTTTACCGATAAGTGTTTCAAATATTGATTATTGTAAAAATTATTTTAAAAATTAGAATATCTCACACGTATACATTTTAATCCATGAAATACATTATTAATTTTTTAAAAAAAATTAGTCAATTGAGTTGTATGTGCACTCTAATTCAAGAAATGCATCAATACGTCCGCAAATATATTTTGTTAATTTGTTTAATTTCTTGAGAATACTTAATAAATTCCAAATTTAGTTATTACTATGGGAATAAAATTATAAAAAAAAAAAATAGAGTAAGAATGTCGGGACCCGGAGTTAGTTTCGGATTTAAACAAGCCAATTAGCTAGCCTTTAGAAGGATGCCATATGCGCCAATTTTTTTTACAAATAAACGTTAATTTATTTTTTACTCATATATATTTTTTCTCCGTGTTATTAGAAAGTTAATTTATTCTTTTATTTATTTATTTATTTTATTTGTAAATTTATATGTTATAAAAATGGAAATATATTTCTAATATTCTACACAACGTGATTGCTATCTGAAATTGAAATTCTTCTGTTAGTCAGTCAATATAGTTAATATAATTGATTATTATAAAAATTATTTTGAAAATTAGAACATCTTGTATTTATGCACTTTAATCCATGATATGCATATTTTTAAAATTAGGTGATTTTTTTAAAAGAATAAATAATTAGTTTTTTGAATGTTTGTCCCACATTTTAATCATCATTACAGTTAATTTTTCTAACCTATTTGCAAAATATTTATTATATTACATAATTACTTTTATTTAAAATATTAATTTTTTTTATACTATCTTTTTAATTTTTATGATTTATAGTTACATGTACATTTAATAAAATTAAATTTAAAAAAAATATATTTTACTTCTATTTTTTAAAATAATATTATTTTAAAAAAAATAATATTATTTATTGATAATACAAATTTTTTGTACCGTCATATACAAAAATTGTCAAGTACTAATTTTGTGTAAAGGATATATACTATACATTTTACCATGTTTACGGAGACAAATATTATTGTAATACTTAGTATACAGAAAACAAATTTCATTTGCGCGAAAGTTCTTTTCCAAATTGTATCTTTCTTAGAAACTCATTAATCAATCACAAATCTATAGGTTTTCAATTAAAAGGTCACAATTACGTACTTACATCAAACAAATAACTCAAACAAGAAAATAAAGAAAAATATGTAATAATGTCCACATAAATTCAAAATTAAACAACATTTTAGACAATAAAACTCTACAAGAAAGAAAGAAAAAACAATAAAAGAGACATTTAAAGCTTGAGTGTCAACTCAATATTGAAGGATGATCCATCAGAAGATCTTTTTGGAATGAAAGGATCATCAAGTTTTGTGATCTCGGATTGACTTAAAGAATTGTTGACAACATCTGTAAAAAGAGGTAGTGTTTCAACTTTATCACTACTTCTACCATTATCATTCTCTACTCTCAGGTTTGGAGTTGCATCACTCTTTGGAATTTGATAATCACTTTTCATAGGTTCAAACCCATCAAATATTGACGAACTCAATCTTCCATTATTCCTTTTAAACAATGAATGTTCATACCTTGGAATCCAAGGAAGCTTCTGAATCATGGAGTCCTTTCTGACCCTAAGTTTCCTATTAAAGGACCCTCCATAAAGGGAATGATGAAAGTTATATAAACTTGAATAATAAGAGGAATAAGGAAAATGTCCTAACCCACTAACATCAAAAGCTTCAACACGTTTTGCCATAGCTCGTTCCTGTTTGTGTGCGTTTTGGTGTCCTCCCAAAGCTTGTGAGGTAGAAAACTCTTTCTTACAATAGTTGCAACAAAAAGTCTTTCCTTCTTTCACATTTCCAATCTTCTCATCTTCATCTCTTGAGTCTGAAATAGATGAATTGATTGCCTTATTGTTCGATGATTCTCGAGTAATATCACCATTCTTTGACATCTTCATGAAATCAATCAACACTCTTGTATCAGAATTTGAACATTCATCTTCACGAGGCTTCAAACTCTTTTTCGAATAATGCTTCATTGCAATAGTGAGTTATCTAATGAAATTTTAAAATTGAGAATGAATTATATGAAAAGTATAGGGTGACTATGTTATTTATTCTGAATATATGTTATTTATGTCTAAATTATTAAATAAGAAAAAAATATCAAATTATATTATTTTTTTCAATCAATAAAAATCGAAATAATATGATTAACTACTTCAATCACCAAAATTTCCATATTTAACCACTTACGTTAAAAAATTACTGTTTTTATATCTATTATACATTGTATTTATCTCGCTACAAGATTAATCATGATAAATCACTATCTTTAAAATTTATTATATTACTATGTAATCATTATTTGAAGAAATATTTGCAATAAAATCTTGGCTTAGTTCTATGTGTTTTTTACAGTAAAGAGACTTGCATTAGAGGTGTACTAAAACGTAATTACATCAATGCCAACATTTAAATTAAATCTTTGATATGAATTCATTTAATGTTACTCCAACAGATTGAAAATACTCTTTGTTTTAATTTGTACACACCGATTACATTAATATCGTTTAATTTCCCGCCCTTATGTTACCGATGCGGATGTTTTAATAAAATAAATTTCGAAAGATAATAAAGTTTAATAAATGGTATTTATGTCAATTAGTAAAAACCATCAATGTTACCATAAATTAATAAACCTGCCATATATATAATGTATGATTAGATAAAAAAAATAAAGTTTGTTAGTGTGTGTCTGTATATATAGCAATTAATTATTCATGATAGTATTTGTAACAAAACATAAATATTCAAGAATATCCAACCATATATCAATTGTTATTTTTGCAGATTTTATTTTATCAATTAAGGCTTTAAAATTTCTAAGCTGTTTTGCACTATTTTAAGAGATACGGATGATTCTCTTGCATTAAGTATTTAATTTAATTTTTTATTTATTCTTTTTGTATATTATTATTAAAGTTGAATATAAACTTATGTCATGTTTCCATCTCACGGTCATCTACTTTTCCGTATTATTTTTTATTTAATACTTTCTTAACACAACTATAATATTTAGACAAATAATTGTCAAGTAATTATGAGGCGAAAAATGATAAGTAATCTTTTTTATCATAAATTAAAATTTGTTATATATTTAAACATCAGTTGAGTTCTAACAAGTGCGATATTTCCTGATTTTAATTCCTAAAGATCTTGTTATATCAAATTGGTATTGTATTTCTCTAACATGACATCTTACAATCCAATGGTCATTTGATTTTCAGACTAAAATATTTTTCCCTTTAATTTTACAAACTTTTAAAAGAGATAATAAAGTAAATAATTTTTTTTTTGTTATATGATATGGTAATCAATCAATTTATTTAAAATAAATAAATGAAAAAAAATATATATATCTATATTTACTCAAATTTGGAAATAAGTTTAGTTTTTATCTTTCAGATTCAAAAATAATCTTTTTAATTCTTATAATTTGAAAATATGAACTTTTTCACTCTCCTTATTTTACCCTTTGTTTAGAATATCGCCTATTACAGTTTATGGTTACAGTCGTTTTAATGACAATTTTTTATTTTTATTTTGCATATTGAAACCAAATATCAAATAACATGTTTATTTTTCTTTCAAAATATTAATTTTGAAAATGTTTACGAGAAAGACACTTGCCCGAGAAGAAAGGAAAGAAATTCAAATTAACGAACTTCTATCATAAACTCATTCTTATTTGGGAATATTGTTATATTGAAACTAATACTATTTTTTAATTGATAAGTATTCAATTAATTTCTATAATTAACAGTTAAAATATTTGGGTTAACTAATTGGTAGATTAACTATATAAAATATTTTTTTATAGGCGTCAGGTCGTTTACTTATCTTTGTTAAAAATAAAGTTGAAATTCTAGGACACTAATATTTTTCAAAAATTTCAATTAGTACATTATATTTTAACCGTCTCAATTGAGTTCTTATTTTTTGAAATTTTTTAAAATTATGTTGTAACTTGCTCAATTTATGTTAGTATAAGATTAATGATATTAATGCATATGTCACATGTCTGCTCATAATTTTTTTAATTTTTTTAAAAATATTTAAAAGCAAAAAAAAAATTCTCACGTGTCAAATTAAGGGGTTCTACCACGTGGCAGTCGCAATATGACTTGATAATGATAGTTTTACATGTTATATTTGAGGTAAAAAATCTCAATTTGGTTCATATATTTATTATTTTGTCTTAATTTAGCCTCATATTTTCTTTAAATTAGAATAATTTTATCCTTCCAAATTGAGACTGTAACACTCCATCTAATAATTAAACTCAATTAAATGAAAATGTCACACAATATAATATAATGAGCGAAGATTCAGAGTATGACCTCACTCCACATAATTATCCAAAAGTACACAGAGGAAACCAAGGCACACCAAGATGCCAATACAGAACCAAGTGCCAGAATTGATAGTAAACACTTAATATTCAAAAACAAGGTAATACATGGGCCATGACCCTAAATAAAAACTCGGAGAAACAGGGACTATCCCAAAGGAGCCAAGTAGCGGAATCATCTCTTCCTTGTTGACCTCGAGTACCTCTCGCATCTGCTCACATCAATAAATTGATGATCATCGCAAAAGGAGAAAGGCCACACACAAAGCAATCAAACAAGCAAAAGGGTAAGCTAGAGTGAAAAACAATTGATCATACTATTACATGCAATTCCACAGTCCAAGGTGCATAAGCCAACCAATCATGTTATGACTTGCAAACAATACACTAAGACTCAGACTCGACTCATCCGGATACATATAATTAGTCGGATTCAGTGAATGCTTGCACTTGTGGTGGACATTCCCTGCTCTACCGAGCTGCTCTCCCCCGAGCTAAGTGTTTCAATGTCTCAACCCCCACACACAAGGTTAGCCCTTAATGGGTTCCAAGCCTCCTACTACTCTCACCACAAGAGTCAGTTTGCTCTATGTGAGACTAACTGACTCCTTAGAGCGTCAGGATGCAACCTTACCTTGAATCCTTACTAAATTATATAGATGAGGCACCACCATGAACTCCCACTAACATGGGTCATGGAATTACGTCCCGACCAACTGAGGCACCACCATGAGGTCTCACCTAGAGGCTCATGGAAATACGTCCTAACCAAAACGAGGCACCACCACAAAGTTATTGTGGGATTACGCCCTAACCATATCAACATCATATTCCATTCATCCACAATAACATTTCATTCTCAAACCAATTCCATGTCACTTTTATCACCAACCATGCCATACTCAGTTCATGCCAAACTCATGTTAACTCAACAGTTCAGCCCATACAATCAGATCTCATATGCATATTCATATATTTCATACTTAAGATAAAGTATTCCAAGCCAAGCATACAATTAACAACCCAAAAGCACGGAAGGAACAATCATGGAGTAAAATCCCATACCAGTCTCGCTCAAGCTAAGGACCCTCGTTCAAGCGAAAGGGATCCTTCACTCAAGCTACAGGTTCTCGCTTAGGCGAGATTGCCAACAGAGAACCCTGCGAGACTCACAAGTTCTCGCTTAGGCGAGCCACTCCTCGCCTGAGCGAAGCCACCCCTCGCCCAAAGGTGAGGTTCCTCGTCTAGGCTACAACTGCAGCAACTTGCCTCAAGCTCCCACGCGTCCTCGCTTAGGCGAACCTCTCTCGCCTGAGCGAGATAATACCTCGCTCAAAACGAGAGCTCTCCACCTGAGCGAGAGCTCGAGCGCGAGCTTAGACCTGTTTCTACAAGTCTCGCCTAGATGAGACTGGGCCGCTTGGGCGAGAACGTTAGGTCTCACCATTGTTCTCCCTGCAACAACCGTACAATCATACCCAAACAACAATACACATCCATTCAACATTTACAGTAGCACTAGCATAGCAACCATACAATCATGAAAACAGTGGCAAATAAGCAAGAATCGAATTTAAACAAGAAATCCCTAGCTTCCCTTACTTGGAAAGAGCTAGCAAACTACTTCGACACCTAAGCCCACAACCATAGCAGATCCAAGAGCAGATTGAAGAACTGGAAACAGTGGCACAGAAGGAAGATTGGATTTACTACAGTGAGTTCCAACATAAACCACGAAAACAACTTAGAAAAGGGGGTTATGGTTCAAGAACTAACTTACGTGAAGAGAGAACGAAGTCGATCTAGCTTGAATGGGACGGAGGGACAAACCCTAGCAAAGGTTCTGTTTTAGGAAAAGGGAGGGGAGTGAGTGTTGTTCTTTGCAAAGTGAAGACAAATTGTGAGGATTGGTTGACTTAGGGGCTTTGGATACCCCATGGGCCAGCCCTTAGGCCCATTAGATTGGGCAGCCCTTAAGCATTAGGGTATAGAATATAAGTGGACCTTATAGAGACAAAATTTAACTTTTATATAAATGTTACCATTGATATTTTTAACCAATTAAATTTATTTAAATTTATAATTTGCATTGAACTTTATTTAAATTTTGTTTTTAAATAGTTATATATTAATAATTTATAGACAAATATTAGAGTTGTTTTAAAAATTAGAACTTTAGAAATTCAAATGTAAAATTTAAAACAGCTTTATAAAATTTAAAATAAATATATATTTAAAATTTTATTTAAAAACATAACATTTTAAATTGTTACAATTTTTTTTTAAAATTGTTATAAAAGTATTTTAAAATAAATTTATTTAACAATTTATAATATTTTCAATTGTTATAAAATTGTTTTAAAATTTTTAATTTGAATTTATAAAGGTATTATTTTTAAACAAACTGTGATCTTTGTCTAGAAATTATTGATATATAAATATTTGAAACAAAATTTAAATAAAATTTAATGTAAAATATAAATTTAAATAATTTTAATCTTGTTAAACATGTGATTGTAACATTTCCATAAAAGTTTAAATTTTGTGTCAATTTAGTTTGGGATGAAAATTGGACTAAGTTAATTGAGACAAAATAACAAATTAAGGAACCAACCAAAATGAGATTTTTCACACTAAGAATTACATGTGGCATTATATCACTATCACATCACACAACCAATGTCACATGACAGAACCTTAATTTGACACGTGGTAATTTTTTCTTTAATTAAAAAAAAATCATGAGTTAACTTGTGACACATAAGTTAACGTCGTTAGTCTTGTAATAACGGAAAAGACCAAATTGCAACATATTCTAAAAAATGAGGACTTAATTGAGACAACTTAAATTCGGAGAACTCAATTGAGATTTCTGATAAAAATGGAGACTATTCAAGGATTTTAACCTACAAATAATTAAAAAAAAATTCAACCGCTAACTTTTATAATTATCCGTATAAAGAATGCAATAATAAGTAGTATAAAATATAACTATTCACATGTACAAAGTTTAGCCTTATAATTTATTTATAAAGAATTATATAAAGAAAAATTTCAAAAGAACTTAAACATTTGAAGATAAAACACAGATTCTGTAAATTTACCTAAAATTGTCAAACAACATAAAAATCACAATTAGAATACAATAATACAAAATTATCATAGATATAACAAACTAATTATATGTAATCTCAATTCATCCGTGACTAAAATATTTAGAGGTAAGTTAATGATTTTTCTTTGTTAAAGCTATGACTTGATTTCTTGAAGGACATGACATGTCATTTAAACACTTTTTTTAATGTTGAGTGTTATTCCTATAATTCAATAATATTGTAAAAAAAAAATAATATGGTTTCTTTTTTACTTAAATTTTGATTATTGTATCGCCCTGGTCCTCCGAGACCTAACTTGATTTTCGAAGATGGATGAAATATTCTAAAATTGTCCTAAAGTTTATGAGTCTAGGAATTGGGTTTAAGTTCGTTTTGTGATTAGTTGATATTTTATTAAGATATTATTATATAGGAGATATTAGATATTTTGTTAGTTGGTTATTACTTTTGTAACTACTTTTTACCATAAATTAAAATGTTAACTCTGAGGGTTAAGAGATGGAACTATTTTTGGTCATTAGGTCAAGAGGGTTCTTCAAATTTCGTCTTCAGTAAAAGATAGTGAGTTTTTTGCCGGAACAATTGGCATCCATAGTTGGAGTCGGTGAAACACTTTCCGACGCCACCACTATTTCAGATGTCCTGAACACAACCCAACCTTGAGGATTGTCTACTATGTCGACAAACCTGAACCCCCACCCTCTCTATTTTGCCTCAATTCTCTCACCCGCTCGCTTTGATGCCTTCCTCGCCATCATAACCACTTTTGCATTCTTCGATTGTGCAATTTACCCATCAAAGTTACCCTGGCACGTAATTTACCCTTTTTGTCATCCCTATAGGTGGGACACTTAAACACTTTGCAAATTGTGTTAAGATATAACAACTACATTCTAAGTTACTTTCTCTGTTTTCATAGCTCAATGATGGAAGAATTATGGGCATGCAACTCACAACTTACAAAAGCTAGCAATCAAGATTTTAAGTTTGACATGTAGTTCATTGGGATGTGAGCACAATTGGAGTGTATTTGAGCAAGTAATAATTATTGTTCATGATATGACTCATTTCATTATTGTCTTTTTTATATAGTGTAAGAAGAAATTAACTCACATTTTACTTATTCATAATGCAGATTCATTCAAAGAAAAGGAATAGTCTCGACCACAAAAAGATTGCATGATTTGGTTTACATAAAGTATAATCAATAACTTGCTCAAAGATACAATATTAAGGATGAACCATACCCTATTGTATTGACATTTATGAATGTAATTAGTGGTTAGCGGGAGAAGTGGACGAGGATAATGATGATGAAGAGGGTGGAATGAGTTGGTTTTCTATGATGATCCCATTCTTAATTGGACAATTATTTATTAAGCTCTTGGTATGTGGGAGAACTAATAATGTAGCAACTAATTTATAAAGCTTCAAGTATTGGAGAACCAATAATTTATACAAGTAAACAAGCAACCAATAAAAGAAAACAATCATCAAGTGGTGGTATTATTATTGGATTTTGTAAAGAAAAGATTCAAATTGGGGTTGAAAATGAATTGCATTATAGCTAATGATTACGAGTTTGAAATATTACTTAACTTTGACAAGAGTTTCTAAGAAGGGGAAGACTAAGATGGGTATGCCCTATTATGATAATATTGAGACAATTATGTAGGGATTGAAGAAGAATAAAATTATTAGAAGTTTAAGACATTTATTTTAGGGTTAAATATATTTTTGGTCCCTTAACTTTTAGTAAAAATTGGAATTAGTCCCTCTTCGAAACTTTAGACCAATTTAGTCCATCATCTTTAATAAATGGGTGAATTTAATCCTTTTAATTAAATTTTGTTAAATTTATTTGACGTTTTAAACGCGTTTTTAAGTAAACATTGAAGCGAAAATGAGTTAAACGATGTAAACAACTCAATACTATCATGGAATGCATTTAAAACGTCAAATAAACTTAACAAAATTTGGTTAAAAGGACCAAATACACGCATTTCCAAAGTTAAGGGACTAAATTAGTATAAAGTTTCGAGGAGGGACTATTTTCAATTTCCACTGAAAGTTAAAGGACAAAAAATATATTTAATCCTTTATTTTATAATTGATGTTATTATAAGTTTTGAACTTCAAATTTATGATATTTTGATATGATATTATTATCATTTGAATTTTTAGACATAATATCATTACTTTTACATTACAATTATATTTCTCTAATTTTTTTGAAGATGTTTATATTATATTTCTTTTGATAGTAATATTTACGCCAACTCGTTCGTTATAATTTAGAAAATAATTTTAAGAGTATTTGATAATTTCGTTATCCCATATTTGATAATAATGTATAAATCATAATTTTTACAAAGTGATGCATGACTAAAATTTAATAATTTTAACAAACCTCACTTATTTTTAGTATTAATTTAAACTTACTTTATAGAGTTACTCAAAATTTTCAAGCAACTCAATAAATATAATATGTCAACGGGGCGGGTATGGTACAGGTAGTAGCTCTCTCGTACCCTACCCATTGGATAAATATTTGTCCCGTACCCCTCTACCCGACGAATATCTTATATCGATCTTGGTTCCACGTATCGCGCTTTATCGGGTGAGAGCAAGCAGGCCCATATCCGTCGGGTATCCGTTATGCGGGTACCCGCCTATTTTTTTTTACATCCGCGGGTATCCACGGGTACCCACGAGTATTTACAAAGTTATTTAAAAAACAAATATTTAATCATAAATTCAAATAAAATAAAATAAAATACATCACTGTCATAAATTTTAAATAAAGTTTAAATAACTCATGTTCATACAAGTCCAAATAATTATAAAAGTAAATATAAAATGACGTTCAACACAATAAAATTTCTTTAATTAATGTTTTGATCAAAACGTCCAATTTCTCCAATTGATTCCTAAAAAATAAACAAATAATAAACCTTAATTGCCATGTGCTAAGTATTCTTATTTTGATTCCATCATTTGACAACAAACATATCATAAACGTCATTGTCTATATTGGATTTGATGTATTTGCCCCCAATTTTAAAAATAAAGGAAAGAGAAGAATGTCAAGGGAGTGTACTTGGAAGAAGACAACGTACCCATACTTGTTGTTTGAAGAATGAAGATAGAAGACAAGATGTGCAACTTAGAAAAACATAGGCCAAAATATTTTTTACTAATATATATATATATATATATATATATATATATATATATATATATATATATATATATATAAAAGTAATTTTGTGAATTAAAGTTTAGCGGGTACAGGTATCCATGGGTACGGATACTATGCTACCCGTACCCGGCCCGTTAACATACGGGTATAAAAAATACCCGTACCCGCAGATAGCGGGTATTTATTTTTAATATCCATTTTCTACCCGTTGCAGGTTTTATCCGCGAATACCTGCAGATACGGATTTTTTTGACATATTTATAATCTCAGTTGAATTACGCTACATTCAACATACTCCTACTCAAATTTCAAGTTCTCTTAGTATCAATAGCAATATAGAATCACTAATGAGTTTGAATTTGACCCAAGATTCGGAGTTCAACTTCTCTTATCTTTAATTTTTAAGCAAGAAAACTCCTATATTATCTTTAAAGCTTTACAAGATGTGCAAACTTTCAAAACTTTAACTTAAACACTATATTTCTTATAAGATTTGCGCGCTTAATCGACAACGCAACACATCTATAAATAGCAAGTAAATAATAAAGTTAAAATACATTAAAACTTTAACTTAAACTTGAAAACACTTATTTTATATAACTAACTTGGATTGAGCTAAAATAACCACATAAAAGAAAGTCGAAAATTGAAAGTATAAGTACCCATAAAAATTACAGTTTACGCAAGTAGCTCGTGAGTTGAAATAAAAAGAAATTCCCACTCAAATCACAACTCTTATTTATATATTTACTGTCTTTAATGAAAAAAAAAAAACTAACTCCTAAAACACAAATATACCAAACACATTTCTAGTTGCAATAGATTGGAAAAACAACGAAGACACAATGACCTAAATTACTTTTTTTGAGAAGGGGGTGTGAAGTGTGAAATTTACTAAAAGAGTGTGATATAATTAGGGATGGCAATTAGGGCCCGACCCGCGGGTCCGGTCCGCAGGCACGCAGAAAAAACACGGGACGGGTCAGGATAGTGAGTCCGCATAAAATTAAAAAAAAAAAAACTTGCATTTGTGTATATTAATTAATTTTTTTATGGACTCTTGCATTAACATTTCAAATTCTTGTATAACTGGAAAAGATAAGAATTATGTAATTTTTTAATGTGCTAAAATTTAAAGAATACATTGTGTATGTCATAGTATGAATATCATGAAAATGTTGAATTATCAATTTATCATATAATTCTCCAAAGTCTTTACTTAATTTTGTGAACTTCTTAAAATTTCCCAAATTTTAAACATTGAAAGTTTTATCATAAAAATTAAAAAAAAAATTAAAAAAATTAAAAAAATCGGGCTGGCTCGCGGACCCGCGGGCCAAAAAGTATACAGGACGGACCAGTATTTTCAGCCTGTAAAAAATATGCGGGGTAAAACGGACCAGCCCACATTGTGCGAGCCTTATACGGACCGAACCTAAACGGGCCCGGACCTAAATGGGCCGGGCCGGCCTGTATTGCCACTCCTAGATATAATAAGGAAGCCCAATGTGTTAGCAAGTAATGATTAGAGAGAGTAGAAATGAAGCAAGATCCTCTTACGACCATATCATAACATGTTACATGGAGCATGGGGAAAAAAACACTACTGTAACAACCACTGTGTCGTAATAGCTCACTACTCAAACGACGTCGCTCCACGGCGAAATCCTCATCAACCGTCGCAGCCCAAAACGACTCGTCGTACAACTCATCTTCCAGTGTGTCCCTTCCTTCTCCATCCACTACACTGAAACACCAAATCGCAACGACGTCGTTCCAGCAACCACCGTGTCCAAACCCTAGTTTTCTCTCTTCCTCTCATGTCCTCCGAAGACATCACCCTCGTCCCCGACCAGAGGATCGAGAACGGTCTCAGCTCCCCTCTTGTCTTCCAAGATGACCCTCTCCGCTTCAATTGCCACACGCAGCAGCGTCGGGTCGGGGACCCGGGTCCTAAAACCCGTGACCTCGGCGCCTTCATCGACGAGAAGATGTTCATCGACCGCGACCGCTTCTTCGCCGCCCAGAACCCTGACTTCCGCCGCTACGCCGACTGCTCCTCCCGCCAAGACCCCCGAAATTGGACCGTCAACGGCACCGCCGCCACTCCCAGCGAGGACGACGATTCCGACGAGGATGACGAAGATGACGACGAGGAGGACGACGACGAAGGCGATACGGAAGTTGAAGGACTCGTCGGTGGTGGAAGCAAAAGCGAAATTATCGCTAACAACAACGGTGGCGGTGGTAATTTGCCTTCTGTTGCAAACGGGAAAGCTCACGCTTTTGGTATGAAAATGAATGAAGATTTTTTTGCTTTTAATTCATTATCTTCAGAATGTGACTGGTTTTTGGATTTTTATGTACATTTTGTTTTTTCTGGATGTAGTTTCTGGGAGAGAGCTGTTGGGGAAGGACGGTGGAGAGATTGGGCAGTTGGTGCTTAGCAATGTGAGTGGTGGTGGTGATGACGATCATCGGCAAGAGGGGTTAGGTAAGTCTCAGAATTCTGTTACCGTTGCTGAAACTGACTGTGAGGACTACTATTCGCACTACCTTCAAGGTGCTGATGGGGCTTCTGGCCACAAAGTTATGGTGGATGATGGTGGTTGTGGGTTTAGTGGGAGAAAGGATGCAATGTATTCTACCGAGTCAGGGGAATCACTCAGGAATATTCTTTCAGATCCTGTTACGTAAGTCTTAAACTCATTTTAAAGCCCGAGGATTGAAAAAAAAAATGTTGTTTTTAGTTGGTGATGGGTTCTTTCTTTTATGTTGTGATTGTTGAACAATGTTTGAGATTATGTAGAGTTATGCAGGATAACATTAGCTTTCCTTACTTTCTATTCATTTTTATTGCTTGTGTTCTCAGACTAGCCCATGACGTTTTGTTAAATCTAATTGGCGCTGAAATGGCCTGTTTTGTTCTTTAACTAACCCATTTTAATGAGCTTGTCAAACCATACATATACTACTCTTTTTGTAAACATACTCTTGCTTTCCTTTAAAAGAATGGCTCCCAAAGAAAATTAAGTGGTTGAAGGGTTTTATAGGATATAGTTAAAATATTAGAATATTGTATATAATATTTAGTTTAGATTTTAATTCTCTAAAATGAGATTATGACATTTGTAGAGCTGTCAATTAGTCTTGGCATAATTTTAGGCTATATAAATGTGCCTTTCTTATCTATCAATGAGAAATACCAAAGTTTTTATGTTTATCTTCTTCATAGCTTTACCGGTAGATAGTCATTAGTTTCCTGTCAAAGAAGTTCTTCTCTACCTGTTTGATTGTCAGGCAGAAAACTTGTGTAACAAGGAAGAAGAAGCATCAGTTGGGGTTATTCAGATTATCTATTAACACTAATTGATCCCTCATGTGAAAGAAATTGTCCAATTTGTTGAAACAGACCTTGTTTTTGTAGTCATCTTTTAATTAAAGTCTAAAATCTAATGGTGCAGACTGTAGAGTAGCACGGTCAAATTTGGTGTTTTACATGTGTTTCTTTTCTCCAAGCATACAATAAAATAACTTTGATCTGCTGATATATTGCCTATGTCTTGTTTATTCATGCCTACAACTAACTAATACTTTTTATATTTGACTTATGACACACTGGGAATTAAAGTGGAGCTCTTATGGATGACGCAATGATATTACCGTGTGGACATTCATTTAGCGGAAGTGGAATACAGCATGTTATTAGAATGGTGGGTTCTAAGCCATCAAATGCCATAACTTTCAGACTGACCTTTTTGTGACTAAGTCATCTGAAAATTTTTATTAACTTTGGAGCTGGTAATTTCAACTTCTTTTTCTTGTATATATGCCTCTACACAGTAGGTTGGCAGGAGCCTCAAACCATCTATTGACTTTTTTGCAAAATAATGCATTTAATTGCTTCTGCATTTTCAATTTATCCAGTGCTGGTCTTTGCTTTTGCATGATCGTGATCATACTTTACTGTTCCAAGACATTTAAGTTTCTCTGTACACACAACAGTATAAATTTTTTTAAAATTATAGTAAGTTTTTCATTTACCATGTTAAACTGATACCCAGTTGAATCTTGGAATCTTCATCTCTTCTAATGACTTAGTGTTAAAAGTGTTGAAGTTAAAATGTCTGCTTTGCTCGCAAGATGATACTGGTGGGAATTCTTGTGAAATGTTACACTTTTGTTTTTGTTGGGGCCCCTCTGTTGTGAAGAGAAAAATATCTGAGGATCAGTGTTGATCACAGATTTTGGTTCAGACCCTACATTTTCAATGTAATTTTAAATTGAGAAAAAGAATTGGAGATATTTTATTCAACAGTGGGAACATTGGGGAACAGCCCACATGTCCTTAGTCATGGAGAACTATATGTTGTACTCCTTAGTCTTGTATGGTTCCGAAAGTGATTTTAAAACAAACATAGGGTTAAGAGTCAACTTTGAGTCTAGGACATAAGAATGCAGTGATCCTTTGAGTAACTTAGATGGGCAGTCCAAATGGAAAATTATGGAATGTGTTTTGAGAATTATTGATAAAGTTGACCAAAATTTCAAGTTGAAGAATATAGTTGGTTTAAAAAGAAGTCAACGTATGGAGATGGACATTGAATGCACCTTTTCCCCCTTTTCCTGCTTACTTGTCCGAATTAAAGTCTAGTTATGGTTCTTGAGAATTAATACCGAAGATAATATTGGGAATTCCCTATATAATATAGATTGACTAGAAATGAAAATTAATGTGGTAATTTGGCTTGTCGGTATATCTTTGGGTTGCTGATCAACCCATAGCTAACTGGTTATAATAAACATGGCTCCCACATGTTAAAAGTACCTTTGACCTGTTTTAGTAAGTGACTATTAGCTAGGTATTTCAACTTAAGCTTCTTATTAAAAAGTTTTTTTTTTTTTATATATATATATAAGAAATTATTTCCTTGATCAGTATTTACCATGTTGTCAACTAGCTAATATAGTTGTTGTGTGATGCACTCAGAAAGCTTGCTGCACTTGTTCTCAACCCACAACCGAGGAATCAATATCTCCAAACCTATGTAAGCAAAATTCAATCACTTCCACTCAAATTATGCCCCATTTTCCTTCTTAAATGTGCTCTAAATATCCATTATACTTCAAATTATAACATAATTTTGACAAAGTCTGTCTCCTAGATTTATGCACTTAAGAAATTAACTAAAACTGTGCAACCAATTCCTTTTATCGACTGGTTTTGACATTGAAAATGTAAAAGATATTGTACTTAGTAAGTCCATGTTGTGCAATTCTGATTTTTTTTTTCTTGGGGTGTTGGCTGCCTTGATCAGCACTTCGAGCTGCTGTGCAGGCATATCGTCGGGAAGAGGAGTCTCAATTCTACCGGTCACCTAAACGAAGAAGAGAGAGATTCGATCAGGTGTTTATTCCCATTACTGTACCATGTTATACTTTGTTATCGTGACAAACGGAGATGAAAAGAAAATCGTTAACCTCTCAGGCTGGTTGGCGGTCTTTTAAGTTAAATGTGTTTTGCCATGAGATTTCCCTCTTCTTTTAATATGAAATATATTTTACATAGGACAGGGTGGATTTGGAGATTCATCTGTTATGGAACCATCAAGGAGTAGAGGTGTTCAGTTTCCATTTGCTGTTATGGACCGGGTTGTCATAAAGGTAGTGTGTGAAAAGGTTTGATTTTATTTAACATTAACCTTTTTCTCTAAACTAAAATAATTAGAGAGAAAATGAATCAGGGAAACAAAAGGACACCACAACGCTTTGTTGGGCGTGAAGCGATTGTAACAACGCAATGCCTGAATGGATGGTTAGTAACTATATATATATTTTTTTCTCGAAGCAGTTAATCATCAAATCTCTGTTTGCTATGTTGCTAATCTATTCGTTGTTTCATAAAGCTAACCAAATAGATTACAGTGCAAGTGGGTTCTGTTATTAGTACAAAAATTTCTTCCCCTATCATACTTGTGCTTTTATACCTGAACATGTGTTACTTTGGAGAAAGTAGGTGAAACTTGCTTCTGTTGTTAACAGAAAGACTTATTGTACAGGTATGTAGTGAAGACATTGGACAATGCAGAGAGTGTAAAGTTGCAGTATCGATCACTCGCTAAGGTTTTGGATGATCCTTCAAAACCTGCCTCCAGCAAGATGTCACCTAATTGGCTTTAGAACTGCTGCAGACAGTCATCAAATACTTCTACACCAACATAAATTCTTCGTTGTAATTCCATTGTTGTATCCCTTGCGAGAAACCGTGCTAGATGAGTTTGTAAATATTGAAACCATACCATGTTTTGTGCTTGTCGAGTTTTTAGTATCTGAGTAATCATTTTGTTATAGATACAACTGACAGAATATATAAATGATTGTGATCTTAAACGATAGTAATACACCATTTTCGGCTATAGACTTTGATGATTGATAGTTACATTTCTTGTGATACCTTTTTTGTTTGTTGGTTAAATTTTATTAAAAATTATAAATCAGTAATTATTAGCAAGACTTACTTAATAAGTGAGATTTATAATTTTTAATAACGATTTTAGTCCGAGTCGGGTGTAAAATAAATGTCGTAATAAAAATATAGCTATTGATATTATTGGTTGCTTATTGAAGATGACCCCACTCTTGGCAATAAAAAAATATTTGTTTAAACTCTGTTTAAATAGGGTATATGATTGTTGCCAAGAAGATGCCACTTTTGAAATTGACTAAACAAGTTCTTTTCACTTGCATTAGAGAAAATGTACTTAAGAGAGGATATCACGTTGGTACATCTGAATGTTATCACAAATATTGACGTGATATGTTATTAATCCAATTTTTGAATGTAATGTTTCGACAAAAAATCATTTGCTTGTTATAATTAACTCAATCTATTCCAAGGTTTTAACACGTTACAGATAATCTTAACTAAATTCAAAATATCATGTAGTCAATTAAAAAGTCACACCAACACCCTTTGTCTTTTGTTGGTGTAACACCATCACAAAATTATATATAAATCAAACATATAAAATATATGTATATAAATACAAATTTTTATATGAGATGTTCTTCCTACACATGTATGTATGCCTGCTATATACACATAGTAATCATTTCAACACATTGCGATTAACATATGAAATAAATTTTCAATACACAGTATAAATCATTGGAATAAATTTTCAACATATGAAAAATCATATAAAAAAGCATTGTGATTAACAAACAAAAAGTAATTCAATTCCATCAAACACCAATATACAAAAATCATAAAATTCTCTGTACATAAAATATATTCAATTCTTGAAATATGACTTGACATCAAAATATAGTTCATTAAAGAGACAAGAAGAGGAAAAAAAAGATAAAACTTTTTCTAAATTTCTTCTAGTTTGAGTAAAAGTATTTCACTTAAGCGAAGATTTTCTTGTTTGAGAAAAAATTTCACTGAATGTAGAGTTGAATTTCAGTTTGAGTAAAAAAATATTTTGCCTTAGATCAAAATAGGGCTAAAAGCAAGATTAGTTTTGAGTTCTATTTTCGCTGGCGAACCCAAGACTAGAATCAAAGTTTAGATCTTCGTTTTATTTTGATTAGAGCAAAAAATATCACAAACTAAACTCACGTAATAAAGCAAATTAGTTTTCATTTCAAATTCACTTTAACAAGTATAGTTTTCAACGGTTCAAAATTATCAATACAATCCAAAATTTCATCAAATATTCTTTTTCACTTCATTTGATTATATATATATATATATATATATATATATATTCATATCAAACTCAAACTAAGGTTGAGTATTTTGCTTTAAGTAATTACAACTTGAACTATACAAATCTCTATGGAAACTCATGGTTTTGGTTCTATATGGCAAATGGACGTTTCGATGGTTTTGGTCTCTAATTCTCAACAATGTTAAAATTTATCCTACATGGCAAATGATGTTCCAATTAAACATCCAAAGATAACACAAGTAAGCCATGTGTTGATTTATTTATTTTAATTAAAATGAAAATTTTGTGAAAAATAGAAACAATTAGAGTTGTCAATTTGGTCCAGTTTACAAACTTGGTCCCAACCCACGTGGATTGAAACCAAAAAAAGTTCACAGGACCAAAAAACCCCTATTCAGAAAGCCCACAAGACCAAAAAGTTCTCAAAAATTTTGTGGGTTAGGACTAGCCCATGAACTTTTTTCTAAACATTCAAAAATATATATATTTTTTTAAATCGGACAAATCAAAATAATTACATTCGTATTTAAAATACTTTCCTATTTCTCACATATAATATCATAGTAGAGCATAATTTCTCCTCATATTTATCCACTTCTATCTAAAATATTTATCATTGTTATGACAAAATTATTTTACTCTAAAGAGGTTAAATTATCTCAAAATATTTACATTATTATCTAAAAAGAAAGATAACATATATTCATTTTAACGACAAAATAAATATATACCAAACTTGTTCTTTTATATAAATTGACATGTTAATAAAAATGTTCCTGAAAAATAAAGTGAAATAATATATAATATATACAAACAATAATTTATATATATATATATATATATATATATATATATATAAATAAGGTATGTTTAAATAAAAGCTACTTAATCACAAATATATTTCTGATTTTAATCAATTTTAAGGAGTGACGTTACCGACAGGTCTTTTTCAAAAATTAAATATTCACATTTATCAATAGCATTATTGACGGATAATCTGTCGGTAATTGACCTTATACTATCCGTCAAAAATACCGTCGGTAAGACATAATTTCCGATGACATTTTCTTCGTCAGAAATAATCCATCGGTAAATAACACATTTTTTGTAGTATTGGGTTTCTATGTTGAAATGATGAAGAATAAAACCCTTGTATTTCACCGTTGAATCCTTATGGCAGTAAAAGTTTCAAATAGTTTTTATTTTATTTATTTTTTAATTAATCTCAAGAGTGTGGACTATGTCGACGCAACATTTTTAAATATAATAATTTTAAATTTTTTAAATAAACTCAGAAATTAATCCTAAAATTTTATTTTAATTTAAAAAATAAATAACACGTATCACCACATATATAAAGCTGAATTGGAATGCCATTTGTCACATAAGATTAACTTTAACGTCGTTGAAAAATAGATACAAAAATTAATATTTTTGAAAGTACATGAACCAAAAGGTATCAAAATTTTAACCAGAAACCATTTTTAACTATGCGTAATATTTCTAGAAACAAAAAATATATTTATTAAAAAAAAACATTAAATACACATTTCATTGCCGACCCTCATTTCCTTTTGTCCTCAACTCTCGGCTAATTTTTTTTTTATCATAAAATTTTTTATATATTTATAGTAGAGTAGTAAGAATATCGTAACCCTTTTACCAATATTTATATACAACCAACTCAAACTATAGTGGTAGACAATTAAAATAAGCACTATATACCTTACTAAGAACAACTAACCAAGAATACACAGAAAAGAGAACATATAAAACATTTATAAGTGAAGATGCGAGAGGTAATGTATAGGAGTAATTAATAAATAATATAGCATAATTAAATCAATGCATTTTAAACATCAAGATTATGAATCTCTATCTTTGTTTCTTACACACAACATTTCTCAATGAAGCTTTATGAATAATCATTTTCTTCTCATCTTTTTACAACTTCTTACGTATTGAAATCCATATAATGGACTGGCTTTCGAAATTAATAATAAGGTGATTTTATAAATCGTCATTTATTCAAATAATGTTTATTTTATTAAAATTTGTTATATCATGGAATTCTTCTAAAGATTATCCTTTAAAGCTAACAAGTTGAAATGTGTAATAAGATTGATTCATTTTTCAATACGAATTATTATAAGTTTTTCATATTTAAATTTTTTTCCTTGTAGAACCAAGCATATCATGTTTTCCTCGTGGCCAAATTATTGTTTATCAAATTGAGGTTTATTTCCCCTTTATATAACAACTCAAGATTCCCCCTTTATCAAAATTGATCATCAAAATGAGGACGATCCATGGTCATTTTATGGGTATAGGTTAGCTCTGCTGTGATGCTTTGGGCATTCACCCAATTATAAATGGATGATATAATTTTCAAATTATATATTAGTATTGAAAAATATTTGTGACTCCTTTTAACAAATCCATATAAACAAAATTTATAACAAATGGATATTTTTGTTACATAAATTAAATATAATCAAAATTATGACAAATTAATATACGAGATTAAGGTAAGAACAACAAGCATCTCACATATATTAATTTTGTGAAACGTCTAAAAAAGTTCACTAAATTAGATGAGTGTTTAACATAATTCGACCCTTATATTTTAATACTTAAAACATCCTCTTCATTAAAATTTTTATTATTCAAAGCATACATTTTTAAGCAACTATACTTGTATAATTGGTCACAGTTGAAAATTCAATTAAGCATCATCATTTTATACAAAACATCATTGGAGATGTTTAACTCAATTAGATTTTTAATTTTATGTAAACTAATGTTCTAAGACTACACTTTATATTAATCTGACGAGATAAAAAAAATATAAAATATAAAAATATTTTAATATACATAGTTTGTACCAATGATGCATAATCAGCAGCTGTGTATTTTTTAAAAAGAAGAGGAATAACAAATGTGATAAATGATATACATATGCAGAGTGAGGAGGCGTGTGAACCCGATTAACATTTTTTTTTTGGAGTTGACAAAATTATTAATTTAACAATCACTACACGTTTGGCATCAGAGTTCATAAAGAATTGATGATGGATTAACGAGATAATAATGGTGATGAAATGAAGAAGAGATAATAATAAAAAAGGAGTAAAAGCTGATGAAAAATCCTAAAAGGTAGTATTCAGTCTGTACAGAATCACAGTGGAACTGTGGCAACAAAAAATTATTCAATAAGAAACAAATGTACACTTTCACTCAATTTCATCACTTCCACTCACTCTGCAAAAGCCAACAATTCTTCAGCTGCGACTGCACCGTTTCCCTCAACTCATTCACTTTCACCAAGCAAAAATGGGTCGAACAAATCCCCATCCCATTACCGGGGCCCGACCCGACCCGACACGTCTTTAGTAAATAGCAAACCGGCCCGCATCCGACGCCCTTCCCCTGAACCACCACCCCCCACGCCCTCGTCGTCCTCTCTCCCCGGCCCTCCTCCGCCTCATCGCCCTCCAACTCCTCCACGAATATCACTCCCTCCGGCATCGGCGACTCACCCTTCTCCCATCTTTCCTTCACCGCCGGCCAGTCCTCCACCAACACCCTCTTCTCCGTCGTCGTGGCCGCCTCCACTCCTAATTTGGGGTAAACCTGCACCAGCAATGGCGCTTCTCTCAAATTCTTCACAATCTCCACCACCGACTCCTTCATCCACCTGTCCAGCCTCTCCTGTCCCTCAACGGCGTCGTTCGCTCCTGCCTTCCGCTTCCCGGGAAGCTCCACCTTCGTCACACTCGCCCGTTCAGTCGCCAACGCCGCCGAGATCCTCCCCGCCCTCGCCGTCGACCGCCCGATCGCAACGGAGCACGGTGGTTGCATGGCCAGACCGCTCCGGCTCTGGATTCCGAAGTTAGCTGCGACGTGGAAGTTTCCGCCGCAAGCAATGCCCTTAGACGACGCCATCAGCGAAGATGGCCGGAGAAGGAAGCAAGCGTGGAAGAAAACGGGAAAAAGCGAAAACGGTTCTGGTTTAGGGTTACGTCTTTGTGAAGATTGATGATCCAATTCGAAGGATTGGGAAAAGAAGATGATTTAATAAGAAGCAAAAGCAAAACGCACGATAAGATAATGGAAGTTAAGTGACGCGTTCAAAATCAATGGCGGATAAATAGTTGCCACTGATTCAAACATGATTTCAACTCTGACTCGGATTTCTCTTTTTTATAACCCTTTCACCAACCACGGTTGTTTCCCAGCATTGCCTCTGTTCCTCTGCGGCCCAATCCATTCTACTATACCGTTCCACCAACCAATCTTTGCTATTTGTCATGATTTTCTTAACCCACATTCAACGTACGCTGATCAAGCCAGGGTGCATCCAGTACCGTGGTCCGCGCTGTACTTCAACAGGTCTTTGACTGGCACGAGGTTGCGTTGCATGGGAACGTGTCTTAATGGTTTCCTCCACGAGCCTCACACGCGACGCCTGTGGAGTGGAAACTCCCTACTCTTTTGAATTCTGGCTACCACACGTTGTGATTACTTAGACTGATTTGGGCTGAAATCAACGGTGGAGATGAAAGTGTGAAAAAGGAGTAACAAAGAGCGAATGTGGGTGATTGTGCGTGTGACGTGAAGAAACGGTGAGAAGAATCGCACGAGGTGGCACGCGAAAAGTGCATGGATTGCGAAGGCGGGCACACAGGAGGCATTCGGTTTGCGTAAAGCTTGGCCTGTAGAGTGCAACGTGGATGCCACGTCGGATCTTGATCTCCACGTCAGCGTCTCGCGATTTTTAAAACGAGAAAAACACACGCAAGTGCAAGCACGCCATTATTGTTTGCGTGTTTTTTTAATTCCTTGTGAGGTGTGACAACACAATCATTAGGCGACAGGATCTAACTTCCGGGATTTTTATTCATCTAACAGTTAATGTAACCGTTTATTCGAACTAACTGCAAAAAACGTATGTATTTCAAACTTCAACCATAGTTAACAGCTAATATGATAGACGCATAAAGAAACAGCTATCTGTTAATATAATATAACATGATAATCAATTTAGTTTAAATTCACTTTATACTGAAAATCTCTTTATTATCTGTCATCTCTTAACTTAATTTCAAATTTAGTCTCATATATTATTTTTAAATATGGAATCGTATTTGATAAAAAAAAAGATCATGTTTAGAAGTTTGTTTTTAAATTAATTTTCAGGTATTGTTATGTGAATATTTGTGTATCATCAATAAATTCAAAAGTCATCTCTTAAACGTGAGTTTTAAAATAAGTGATAGAAAAAGTCAAGAATTTTATGAAAGCTGATGATTATGATTTATAATTATATAATAGAGTTAAAATATTTTGAAGGACATTTTAACTGAATCGCTCTGATTTTGAAATTATTTAAATAACTGATTTCATCTTTTTATGATTTGACAAAAAAATTCTTGTGATTGTGGAAATTGTTTATGATTAGTTAATTTAAAATTATAAATATATGACGACTAAATTGAAAAAATGCAATGATTTGTGATTTTTTATGTTCAAATGAAAGTGTGAAATAAATTAAAATAAATAAGTATATTTAATAAAAGGTTAACCTATGTTTTACCTAATTATGTAATTTTGGCATTGTTTAGTGTTTAATAAAGAGAATGAGAATAAATATAAGTAAATATGAAAGTTCTTTTAGTTAAGAGTTGGGCTCTAAATCGAAGAGAAAAAATAATATTAGTTTGATTTAAAGTTAATAGTACTTTAAGTCAACAAATTTAAAAGTTTTTAAGTCTTGAAATTCTAGTTTACAGAATTTTACATCATATATTTCTAAGTCTAATATGTAATTATATAATTATCCAAAAATATAATAAATATAATATAAGATATCCCTAGATCATAAAAATATGTTGATAAAATAAAAGACCTTCTTAAGAGTCTTGGGTTCAGTTTCTGGGTCCAATAACTGTTGTATATTTAAAATACTCTGATCAATCTAGACTCTTCTTCTGCCTCTAAATCTATAACTATATATAAAAATGATTCTCTTTTTTGTATTATTCATACTATAATTTTTACCCGTGCAACACACGGGTTTATTAAAAAAAATCATGAGTTTATTAAAATAAATTTATTGGTATGAAACTTGAAAGACATGTTGGAAAATCATGAGTTTATTATTAGTTTGAATATTTTATCATTAATATTTTTGTTTGTTATTATTATAGTAGAGATAACATTTCTTCCCAAATAATTAACTTTAAATCTTGTATCATTACAAAAATTATTTGTTTAATTAATGTTTCTTAAAAGCATGATAGAGTTTTCAATTTAATATTATGATTGGGAATCCCTGAGCATTTAATATTTTTGAGAAACTCTAAAGTAAAATACTCACCTTGAATTTTTTGATTTTCATCACATTGGTAAGGAGCATTTGAACTTAAATAAGTTTGTTCTTCACCATGTATCAAAGATAGAATGAAGTCATTTACTTATTCAATAGAGTCAATTGTTATAGCCCCATTACAAACGATTCATGATATTCTTAATAGACCAGGATAAACAAAGTTTACTAAAAAAATTAAAGGTGTTTCAGATTCTTGAATTAAAAGATCCAGTGTTATACAAATATTGTCTTCACCATTTTCATTCAAATCAATACCTCCATCTCCAATTTGTAGATTTCAATCCGTAAATTCTTTTATAGTTCTTGCACTTTGATTTGAAATTGTAGTCTTAATCTCATTTTTTTTTGAAGTTTTAGAACTGTGCAATGTTGTCACAAATCATAGTAGTATATTGATATCCTCACAATATCAAATCTTAATTCCTTTTTTACGACAAAATTTGTTTGAAATCAACTTCCAACACCAAAACTTTCTCACCAAATAGTCTTTCAACATTATCTTCATTTTTAGTTCTAATTATATCTATCAAGGTTTTACCAAAAGCTTTAAAACATAACTTGTTCATTAAAACATAACTCATCTTAACAAAAAATACTTTGTGGCCCTTTATATGCGGGTTGGTGAGCCAACTCGGCTCACCACGGGTTCAACTGGGTAAGCCGGGTTCTAGGTGGATTAGGTCAAAAATCAACCCGTATTAAAATTTGTAAAAAAAATTTAACCCAATCCAGCCCGAACCCATGGTGGACCGGGTTGACTCGCATATTCCAATCTATCTTGACATCTCTATGAAAAATAGACTATATAAAACTACATATGATATGTCATCTATAAAAATGTAAAAATATAAAGGTTAAACAATACAAAAAAAATAGTAAAGGATCTATAACTACAAACAATATCAAGTATAAAAATTAAATTTGATAAAAATATAAAGATTGGATATCTGGTTAACCTGTTTAGTGGAATCATCATATTTTAGTACAAATTTATATTTCAAACTCTTATTTAGGGTGTTTACCTTAAAATAACATAAATAGTTTAATGATTAAATTTATAATATTGTATTATTATCAATTTTTAAGGTTTAATTGGAATTATCATTAAATATTTTAAAAATTGATTTAATGTTATGTAATGTGTTAAGTTTAGAATATATTAAATAAATAAATAATTTTGGTGTAAAAAAATATTATATATTAATCATAATAAATAATATATATAAAATCATGTATATTGATTATTATAATTAATGGTAATTTGAAGTATTTTATTTGAATTATCATTGTATGGCTGACATTCAAAATAATTATCGATAAAGTTCATGAATGTGCATTTGGTCAAATGAGCGAATTATTAAAGAAATTTAAATTTATCAAAATACAATTTGCTTATTAATATAATAAATTAATTAATTTGTGTTTAGATAAAGATTGAATTGTAGTATAATATCATTAATAAAGTGTATGTGTATGAATACAATTTGCTCATTAATATAATAAATCAATTGATTTGTGTTTAGATAAAGATTGAATTGCAGTATAGTATTATTAATAAAGTGTATGTGTATGAAGTATATGTATTCAAATATTGTTTGTATAATGATTGTATTTTAGGTATATAAATAAATAATTATAATAATTAAATAATTTTAATTCTTATCTTTATAATTCTTTCTCAATAAAAAATAAATATAAAAAAACTTAAAATATAATTGAATAAATCATAAACATAATGAAATAGATAAGAATTTTAAAACAAACAATATTATAATTCATTTATAATAAAATATTACCAAATAAAAAGTATGTATTTAAAAGTGGTTTTTATTAAATCGTTGAATTGATTATCGATATTTATTCCTAACAAAGTTTACTTAAATACGATGGATTAAAAGTATAATATTATAAAAACATAATTTAGTTTATATATATATATATATATATATATTTATTGCTAAAAGGTCAAATTAAAAATATTACAATTCATATTTTAAATGAAGTACACTAAACAGTAAAAAAATTATCACTACAAAAAAAATTATTTTTAATGGGGGTTATATTTGATATTTTTGGGGGTTTTAACCTCCACTAATGGGTTTACCCAGGGTTTGGAATTCCCTTAGAAGAACTAACGTCGCTATTAGATTACCGAAGGTTTTTAGCAATCCCTGGAAAAACACAACTTGCTTGGGGTTTTCGAAACCCCCGCTACTGCTTGGGGTTTCCGAAACCCCTACTACTGCCAGAGGTTTACAAAACCCCCACTATTGCTAGAGGTTTTCAAAACCCCCATTATTACCAGGAGTTTTCAAAACCCTCGCTACTGCCAGAGATTTCTAAAACCTCCGCTATTGTTAGGGGTTTCTAAACCCCCGCTACTGTTAGGGGTTTCTAAACCCCACTACTGCCAGGGGTTTTCAAAACATCCGCTAATGCCTACAATTTAAAAACTCCAATATTGTTTGTTTGTTTCGTATTTTTTAATAATACATAAATCCTGAAATAAAAGAAAAATTATAAAAGGAAAAGATTTTAATGTTTTGGTAATTATAATTTGTGCGTATAACATTTATAAAAGGGACAAAGAACAAAGTCTACAATATGACAGTGTAAAAGTTAAAATTAATAAGTCATTACAATGTTATTTGTTTTAAATAAGAAAAATAAACATAATGAAAAATTAAATAACATCCTTCTAATGCAGTACTTGATATTATGAACACTTCCTTGACCAGATGATACCTTGTGGCTCAACAAAGTTCATAACTTCTTTTGCAAACATCTGCAAAGAAAGATTGTTTAAGAACAATTCTTTATAACAATTACTTCAACAAAGAATAATCATGAATGAAACAAGTCATATAAATGAAACATGCATATGCAAACCTGCTCAGATAAAATGCTGCTACAGACCAAGAACAACATCAAAATCTAGATATCATGTGGCATCAAACAAGTCAGATGTTGGTAGCATGTATTTAATTGATGGTTGGAGCAATTTAATCAGAAAAATAGAAGTGCAGAATGCCAATTGAATTGATGGAAACTTGCAGGAGAATAGATGTAAGTGTTAACCAGTGTGCACAAAAGTTTATCCTGACCAATTCTAAAATGCAGAACAACTTAGTAAATGGATTAAGGCCCAACTGCAATGGATGTGGGGGAACATGAATGCTATGTAGATGTATAACGTGAAAACAAAATGCTAGGTTTTGAACTGAGAACAAAAATGCTTATATGATGTGGGAACTACAACAAAAATAATGTAGAAATCTGATGCAAATGCAACCTAAAGCAATGCAAAATTGAATGATGCAATATCTAAAACTAAATGCCAAATCTGGATGTTTTAACTCAGCTACATGTGCACACAAACTCTAGATAGAATTGATATTCAAATTACAACAACAAAATAAATCATCCCATATTCACTTCAGGCATTTTAACTCGGCAACATACCTAATTTAATTCAAATCCATATGCAATGCAGTTGTGTTAAGATAGATGAATGGAAAATGAATTGATGGAAAAGCACTTATAATGATAGCCAATGATTGTAATGCATAATGGCTAAGATGGATGCATGAATGGAAATAAGAAAATGATGCTACACTGGATGATATTATGTGAATTATGTGAGCATTAAACCTGAGTAACACAACAACAAATCAGCCTAAAACATATATGTGACAACATTAAAGTAAGCACCTAGCAGCAGCAAGACAATTCAATTATGCATGAAACCAGGTTGCTACATTAAACCCATCTGTGACAGCAATGGTCAAAACGTGAATGCAGAATCAGAATTGTGCAATAATAAATGTAGCTAATTCCTAATGTAATGAGTGCAATGCTAATTGAAATTGTACACGAATTCAATTGGAAGCAAAGAAATCAGACTTGTGACAATAGCAAGATCTCAAATTAAATTCATATCAGACCAAGTTATATACAATTTATGTAGGGTACATATCTGAAAGCAAGTATCTAAGTCAATTTGCTGATCTTAAAATATGAAAGTACTTTTATCAGTAAACATAAGAACTACCATAGATTATCTAAGTATAGAGCATTCAAGGTAGATTACCTCAGCAACCACAACTTCATTCTCAATAGGATTCATTTAGCAGGTTGAATAAACCATTCTTCCACCAATTTTGAGTAAAGACTTACCTGAGAATAAACCATTCTTCCAAAATCTTCCTAAACAAAGATCAGCATATCACAAACCATAGTTCATTTCCATTCGCTAAGGCAATTACGAGTAGGTTTTCTAACTCCAGTAATTTGTCTCCAAAAGTTTTTAGAATGAGGAAAAAAAGAAATTAGTTTAAAATGATAATATGAGATTATTGCTTGGTGTAAAAATGTGTCAGTTATATGATGATGGCAGAGAAACCCACCAAAAAAATTACTTAGATAGCTAGTTTTAATTACTTGATAAGGTTGTCTATATCAAAATTAGTGGTGACATCACTTTATCCGATGCATGCATTTGTCAATGATAGGGATCCTAAATGAGATTTGATCATATAGGTGTTATGTTAAGCAGAATTTCTAATATTTTCTGAAGAAAATAGCTAGGTTGGGTTGCTGAGACTTAGGAATATATATTCATTCTCAATATAAGATAGGTCATGCATGGAGCTGAGTCGCTAGAAGAAATTGACTAATGAGTAGTGATTTTTCAATATTCGATTCTCCAAATACCTACTTAATACTTATCATCTATCTCCCACTTTCCCACTTCCTGACAAGTTATATCATGTATCATACCTATACTTTTTTTTCCTCAACTTATCTTCACAAATAAGTTTTAGGTGAAAGCACACAAATAAGGTAACTCTTTTCTTTATGTTTATTCTGACATATCTCTATGAAGGTAGAAATTTTACCTATGCTTTCTAACTGACAAGAATGATACATTTTTTTCTGAGTACATTACTTTTTTTCCTCTAGAGAACGAATTGCATCTTGCAAACAAGTAAGAATTCCCTCTGCAGCTATTTTTGTCACCTCACTTGGATCTGGCTGAAATGATTAACATAATTTAGATTCATATAATATGATTCTATGCAAGTCAAAAACTATGATTCTATGCAACCTCTAGAAGGAAACAAAAACTGAAAACACAAAAAATGGAAGATCATAACCTTTTCTTCTTGACTCTCCAGCCACTAAATTGTTTTATTCAAGTCATCAATGGCCCACTCCTTCACTTTCGAAGGCTCAAAGCATTTCCTAGAAATATCAAAGCCTTTTCCTTGGAATACGCACCAAAATAAAAGTCTATACTCTATAGCAGATTTAATTGTTTGCAAATGAAATAAAGGTTATTCAGAGTCTCAAGTATGTGACTTATAAAACATCTTGTTAGATTTACCTTTGATTTAATGGAGGTTGTTGACTTTGAAGGTTGTTCTCTATCGACACGCTTTGGTGACTTTTTGGGTACATATGGTATTTTATTTGTACTCAACAATAATAGGGTTCACATAAAGATAAAATAGATGTGAAATTGGATGGAGATGGCAGTATTGGGGCAGGGGAAGGAGCTTGACAAGAACTATCTCATAAAGACATGTTGTAATACTGACCATTATTTTCAAAGCTTCATTATTACATTGAGCATCCATTTAAGTAGTGTGTATATATCAAGATGGATGAAAAAACGGCTTTAGAAAAACAAAAAAAAGTGTTTTAACTTTTGAGTATTTTAAGAAATAATTAGACAGAGATAATATCATTTAAATCATCAATAGATGATCGCATTGTCTCTTGAAATTGCAATTTTGTTCCAAAATATATAATTTTATTTTTCTATACACTTTCCTAGAAAAAGAGTAAAGATATAAGAACTGCAACCAGTTGCTCCTGATTGGACTTGAAATCATCTCGCAGGCGCTGTAGATCAGGAAAATGTGAGAAAATCATATTATCAATGTTAAGGTTGCAAACTGCGGGATTAGACTATCCTTCAACTATTCAGCGCAAGAAAAAAAACATGTAAGATTAGCCAGACCAGTTTTGATACATCCACACTATATACTCAAGAAATAACTAAAGAAAGCATCACTAGGGATAAAATGTACTTGAATAAGGTTTCTCTAGATATAGTTAGGTTATTTTAAATGAAAAAACAAAAATAAATGTTACCAATCCTCTATCTCTGTACGTGAGAGCTTGTAGCTCTTGTAGGAATATAGTTTCTACCTGGGAAGTAAGTGACTTGATCACTTTCTCTGCTGCTTTGCATTTGGCACTTTCTTCATTTGCAATTGCTTGAAGTTGGGCTTTCCGTGTAAGGTTTTCCACCTGAAGGGCGACAAAACATTCATCAGCCTCACTATAAATGAATGAACACGAGATTTCATCAATCTTTTTATGGTGTTCCTCGATTCTTACCCATCCTTTACATTGGTTTCTGCATCTAGGAGGCAATTTTTCCAAAACATCTTCAATAATGTCCTTAAGTAATTCAGAGTCAGTCCTAGCATATGAAAAGGAAAACAAAGAATTACATCATGAAAACATAACTACACAACTATCATGAAAGGTGTTGCACCACAACAGTATGCTTAATCTAGAAAGGAATTAGGTAAACTTAATCCAACACAAAATAATGTCTGACTAATTTGCACACTCTCAATTCATTTTGTTACCTATAACTTTGAGAGCTCCATCCAGCTAAGTTGGCTGCTTGAGTGAGAGCAGTTTTCCATTTTATGCAGTTGGGTTCTCCTTCATGTTTTACAAAGCTCTCCATAAACCTCCCATTTTGGTTCCTGACATGGGATGGATTTGTGTTGTAGAACACTGGTATTACAATCTGTCCCAACTCTTTCTTGCAATCCATAATCTTTATGAGTTCATTCAAGCACCACTTTGAGGAAGCAAAATTCTTTGAAAACACAACAATAGATACACGAGAATCTTCAATGGCTTTCATGAGTGCTGCTGAGATTTCATCACCCTTTTCAATATCTTCATCTACATAGGTTTCCACTTTCTTTTGCATCAAAGCCTCATAAAGATGGGTGTTGAAGTTCTTGTGTGTGTCTTTACCTCGATAGCTTATAAAAACATCATATTTTTTTGTACAAGAGTTAGAGGAAGATGGAACAACACTCATAATTCTCTGCTCAACCATCTTGCACCTGCAATGAGTATAACACTACAATTGAAGAGATAGAAAATGTTTTTATACTTCCCTTTGTTCTTGACACTTCTCCTCAACATGAGCATAGATAGAAGAGAAAACCAGAAGATACCAAATTAACCATATCCATTATTTCTATTCAGAGGTAAAATTGAAAACAGATCACATTTCTTATGGGAGAGAATGAAACAAAGATTCTTTACCTGAGCACAAGAAATTCTGAGATGCAAGAGAGAATAACTAGACTCTTTTACAACAATTAAAGAACTAGAAAAATGAATGTAAATAAAATGTCCATGTGATGCAAATTTCTGAGAAGTATCGTAAAAGGGT
>Ga0214545_1001675_pt1 | contig 41903 bp, 25 predicted proteins | sample CNSS4metaG_FD_160064 | JGI IMG/M metagenome (GOLD analysis project Ga0214545, IMG submission 160064) | Root nodule microbial communities from cowpea collected in UCLA plant growth center, Los Angeles, California, USA - CNSS4 | ecosystem: Host-associated > Plants > Roots > Nodule | place: USA... | reverse complement strand
TTTACACTTGTAAAAAATAAAATAATTTGAATATTTAGGTGTAGTGATTTGATGTATAAATTCAAAACAATTATTTTAACATGTATATATAAGTTATAATTAAACTTAGTTACTAATTTGATCTCCTTTCATTCTCTTATACTCATCCTCTTATTGTTCTTAATATTAATTTTTACACAAGATAAAAGCCATACCATATCACAAAATATCATCAAGAATTAAATGTTAAAGGGACCAATTTAGATTCTCAGCTGGATTTTTCTGTGATGATAGGCATTGATTTTAATATTTTAAAATATATTAAAATAATTTATAAAATACTAACATAATGTAATTTTAATGTTTAGTAGAAAACAACACCAAAGAGAACAACATCAAAAATCTCTGAACTCGTTCTTCTTTTCTTCAATATCAAATAATATGAAGAAAAAAGTATATAATTGCTTAAATATCAAGACAGAGTATCAAATAACAATTGGACAAATGTTAAATAATCAAGTTTAAAAATATTTCAAATGTATTTTTACTTTCTTCCTTCAAACTTTAATAAGATCTAAATTAAACCATATAAAGAAAAAAAAAATTAAAAATAATAATAATTAGACGGGGTTTATCTACCCAAACACGACTCTATAAAATGGTTAAATAGGATTAGTATTGCCTACAAAACCATGACATTTTCATGAACCAAAAACATTTCATATACTGAAAGATATAGAATCTATGGGGTAGTTTTGGATGTTGACAGTTAATAACCAAGGTATGCAGGAAACTAAAAGAGTATGATATTATGCTTTGTTTATACTTCATACAGTTTTTCTGTTTTTGGATTAAACTTCCATTCACAACCCTTTTCTGTATCACATTCATTACCTCCCAACTCATGAACATAAACAAATCCATTCCTAAGTAGCAACAATTGGAGAAAAGAGAATCAGAAGTTGAAGAGTGTAAAATCACAACAAAATTCACTTGATTATTCAGTACGTGAGCAACCTCATACAAAATAATACATCCACCCAAAAGTCTTACCTATTTTTCATAAATGGGCGTACAACAGGTGTTGTTAGTCAGTAATTATTATGTTTACATCACTCTACATCAACATGCTCATTGTCTTTTGCAGCACCACCATTGATACCAGGGACTAGTTCAGATTCACAAGACCTAGAAGACAATCTTTGGTATTTGAAAGTTGGGAGAAGCTTATATTTTCCAAATGTCAGAAACTGACTCAGTTTCTCATAGCTCCATCTTTGTTGAATATAGACCACAATTGCAAGAATAATAGCAGTCACAGAAATTGCAATATCTCCAAATTTCGAGTAAAAATCCAAATTTGGATTGACAAATTCAGAGTCCTCAGAGAAGTAAGGATTTGAAACTGGAGCTCTGATGCAGTCATATATATGAGGAAGAAGTCTGACCACAGTGATTCCAATAAAATATAGTTTTCTGAGAGGTTTGCAATCGATATGCCAGAATAGATTCCCAATAATTTGAGGAAGCAAGAAAAAGTCTTCCACAAGACCTACATATTCTTCCAATTCTGTTGCCCATCGTGGCAATGGATGAGAATTTACTCCATCAACCAAATATGTCTTTGCTATAACATCCTTCTGACTGGTCTTTGTGCCATGAACTATTAAAACAATAACATACCCTATCACATGCATGAAAAAGGTACAAAGAAATACCCTTTTATCACTAGGGACTCGATGTGGCTCAAGAGGGGAACGTGTTTGCAATCTGATGCGAGACTTCCATACTTTCTGAAAAAGTCGCAGAGTTATCAGCAATGACACAATCAACAACAGTTTCACAGAGTAATCAATGACATGGAGCCACTCACTGCTCTCCAATTCACTAGATGACACATCATAAGATTCAGAAACCATTTTCTTAAAGAGTGCCTCTGCACCTGTGACCAAAGGAATGGTATACCCAAGAGCTTGAACACCTAGAACCACTAGAGATATATATGGAAGAGAATCCACACTATGCTGGATATAAAACAGTTGGCTTAAAATGCACCCAATTGCAAATGAAAGTGTCAAGAGTCGAAGAATCCCTTCAACACCTCTGCGTGAGAGAACATCTTCACGTTGCTTCCTGTATATGATTGGAAAAGTTTTGAGCTTTATAGGATCGAATCTAAGCGAATCATCATCATTCCTTTGACTTTCTATTGATATTGTAGCTCTGGGATCGACTAGCCACCGAGTTGTGGTAGGAGGATAAGCCACAACCACCTCAATCAAACAGTCCATTCCAGCCTCAAGATCATAACTCTGATATAAGACCTTCCATGATGCTCTCACATCTCTGCAACCAATTAGATACATTTTTCCAACATGAGGATCATAAAGACCCTCCAGAAAAAGCACAGAGAAGTTACTGTAACCTTTTCCAGCAAGACTGAGTTGTGCAGATACATTTATAAGAAGTTGTTTTTCTGTATATTCAGCAGCCGTGGCATGATATGGTGTTTCTTGTTCAGATATTGAACCATTTTTATCATACCAATAGCGTCCAAACAAGGGACCAACGGAGAGAATCTCCAGTTGAATGTCAACTCTTGGGGCCAAGACATTGGGCAAAGGGTCAGGAAATCCAGAGACATGATAAGTGAGATCTTCTGCAAGAAGAGACAGGCTGTCTTCGAATGCCTCATTGTCCTCAAGTTTGGGGAATGTTAGCAATGATTTCTTAATGACAGTCGTGAAACTGAAGGGCTCGTTTTTTTCTAGGACAGCACCGGCCGAAGTAGTTTTGGAGTAACTGTAATTTGGGTTAGTGAGCTTGAAATAGTTCCAGAGTTCTGAAGGTAGCACAAGTTGCTCAAACGATAGAGGAAAGAAGGCATTACTGTTACTAATGGGAGACAAAGTTCCCAAAATAATACTATGTTGCTTTAAGGAAAAAGTGGTGGGAATATACATACAGATTAGAGTATTACAGCTACTCCCTTTGGCATCAACAGCTCCTAGGCAACCAACCATGCAAAGCTGTCCACTAGAAGACTTCCAAATCCCTTCGGCAGCAAGAGATGTGTTGCTAGGTCCAGATCTTTTTGCTGCAGTATACTCATTCTCTGATGGAGAAACGGCTCTGAAAACAGTTGATACCCTAGTAGAACCAGTATTACTCTTACTAGCTTCTTGACTACAGATAACATCCTGCATATAAAGTTTAACTCCTTGAAAGCCTCCATCCGTTGATTTGATTTCCTTATCTGATAAAAAAGGACCTAATTTACTGCAGAAATCATCTGTGCCATTACATCTCCAGTTTGGCACCACAGACAAAGGTTTTTCTCTAGTAATTTCTTCAAGGATTTCACAAAACCTTGCCCCTTTGTAGACAGCAATGCCATCATCCTTCAGATTATCTTTAGCTGGGTACGGATTGCATGCTTTGGATACAATCTGTTGTGAGCCAAATGTGTACTTTGCTGACTTGCCCAACTGTGATGACATGTGAACAACATCAAAGTACTTAGAATTGGAATCCCGGTTCAAGCTTTTTAGCTCTCCACTGATTATCCTGTTTGTTAATGTGAATGTCAATGGATACCGAAGAACAAGCAGAATTTGATCATCTTCTGACAAAGGTATATCACCCGGATTCTTCATCCATGACCACGGGTTGGCAGGATCAGCCTCTCGAGTAGGAAGCATAGTGCTCCCTAACAAACACAATACCCTTTCCCCACCATTTTTCCTTGATTCAGTGTAAATCCCTTGAAAGGAGATTGAAAGCTGAGAATGGCTGGGCCATAAACGAAACTCAGGATTCCCATCAAATGCATTGTCCACAAAATTGCCATCTCTAGTAATGCCAATCACCATGAAACCATTGATGGGAATTGACTTCTTCAAGCGGTGGTCAAGATCAACATCCGAAACCCAGAAAGAGACCAAGTTCATTGAAGCACGATCTTCAGACAAGGTTCCAGGAGATTTGCTAGCATCAAATGGCATTATGGGAAACTTACCCTCATCCTGCCTCCAATCCCCATTCACAAAAGAAAACTCTCCTTTCATACCAGTAACACTGTATTCATATCTCAATTCAGATGAAGCAGACAACACAGAGGCACACTGTTTCTGAACTTCACTCGTGCGATCATATTTATAGGTCACGTGGGAGTTCCTATCAAAACTATACATTTCCTCAGGGAAACGTGAATTTGCCAGAACATGGACCACCAACAGGTCACAAACACACCAAAGGATAACAATGGCTAAAAATAGAAACTTCATGATTCCTGGTGACAAAAGTTTTCACTTTTCCTGCTAAACCCCGAAAACTAAAGGACCCAAATGGTTTTCTTGCCAAGATTTAATGAAAAATCGAACTCCATTACATCCACGACACGAGTACCACTACGCGTGAAAATGCAGGCAGTACACAAAAATCAACCACAGATCACAGTCTCGGAGAAGATCTAAGGAGAATAAACAAAAACATAACAAGTCAAGACAGTCCCATCATCAAGTCGAAAACAAGTGAGAGAACAAACCTGAATCAGACACGGATCAACAATGGACAGTGTAAAAATTGTTCGATTTGGAGTAAGAAATAGGAAGACAGAAGAGGAAGCAACAGTGGACTTTAAACGTAAGATGGAAGACTTTAATTGAATTGAATTGAAGTTTAAGTTTTTGGGTCTGCTTGGTTTCCTCTTTCAGATCCAAACTATTTTTTTTTTTTTTCTTTTTTCATTTTGGAAAAATCCAAAGACAATATTCCTTTTTTTTTTTAATTTTCGATTTCTTAGTTTGGTGGCGCGTCTTTGTCATTTATCAACCTCATAATTTTGGAGAAGAAATAAAAAAAGGCCATTTTTTTTTTAAATTTCAATTTCTTAGGCAATGTAGAAGTTAATATATCTTAACTTATTCTTATCGTTATTGGGCTACTTCGGGCATGATAATTTTTTTTAGTAGGGTAGCTACATAAGTTTTCCCAACTTGAAAAATTAATATTTTTTTACAGATAAATTTAGTTATTAAATGAAGGAGTTTATATGTTATTTTTAATTTAAGATCAGGTTGTACTTGATGCTTATTAATTTTCTAGTCATGATCTCGATCCTAACAAGCTTATAAGTCACTTTTAGTTTAAGATTTGACTCTATTTGGTACTTTGACGTATTTGGCACAAAATTGGCTTAATATTTTTAATATATTTCATCAATTTTGTCAAGCACAATGTTGTTGGCTTACTATGTAGCATACCTATTAACCGTTTGTCGAGTTCAGATCTATGTTTCAATTTACTATCTGTAGCCCAAATTTCTTTCAAAGAATAAACCTCTCCTTAACGATAGGGGTGGGCATGGATTGGATATTTAATGATCCAATCCACATCCATTTTAGATCCAAATAATTGGATTAGATTTTTGACCCAAATCCATTTTTTTAGCAAAAGTAGTTTGAATTTTTTTTAAATCCAGATCCAAATATTTGGATCAAGATTTAAATCCAATCCAAATATTTGGATCAAGTTTAAAATCCAGAATCCATTTTTAATAAAAGAAATTTAAATTGAATTTCTTAAAACTTTTGTCATTAAGGCCCGAATGACTCGGATAGGATCGACGACCCGGACGGACCCGACGACCCGGACGACCCAAATGGGCCTGACGACCCGAACGACCCAGACGGGTCCGATGACCCGAACGGGCTCGACAACCCAAACGGGACGGACAACCCGAACGGACCCGAAAACACAAACAGGCTCGACGACGCGAACGGGCCGGACGACCCGAATCGGCCCAACGACCCGAATGGGCCAGACGACCTGGACAGACCGGTCCAAATAGTCGGGCCCAATCAGGTAGTCGGGCACGTTCGAATCGTGGGGCCTGTCTGGGTCGTCAGGTACGTCAAGGTCATCGGGCCCGTCTGAGTCGTCAGGTCCATCTGGGTCGCCCGTCCAGGTCGTAGGGCTCGTTCGTGTCATCGTGCCATCCGGGTCGTAAGGCTCGTGTAGGTCGTAGGCTCGTCCGAGTCGTCCAAGTCGTCAGGTCCGTCCGGATCGTCGGGACCATTTGGGTCGTCCGGCCAGTTTGTGTCGTCGTGCCCATCCGGGTCGTAAGGCCCGTGTAGGTCGTCAGACCCGTCCGGGTCGTCGGGCCCGTATGGGTTGTCGGGCCCGTCCACGTCGTCAGGCCCGTCCGGGTCGTCGGGCCCGTTTGGGTCGCCAGGTCGTCCGGCCCATCTAGGTCGTCGGGCCCATCCGGGTCTTCGGACCCATCCGGGTCTTTGGGCCTGTTCGGGTTGTCATGCATGTTCGGGTTTTTGGGCCTGCCCGACTCATTTGGGTCTTTGGGCTGCCTGACTTGTTTTCGTCATTGGTTCTGCCTGGTCCGTTCGGGTTTTCGGGTCCGCGTGACCCTTTCGGATCTTCGGGTCTGCCTGACCTGTTCGAGTCTTCAGGCCCGCCTTACCCCGTTCGATTCTTCGAGCCCGCTTGACTCGTTCGGGTCATCAGGCTCGCCTGACCCGTTCGGGTCTTCGGGCCTGCTTGACCCGTTCAGTTCTTCGAGCCCGCTTGACCCATTCGGGTCATCGAGCCCGCTTGGCCCGTTCGAGTCTTTGAGCCCGCTTGGCCCATTCGGATCTTCGAACCTGCCTAGCCCGTTCGGGTCTTCGGGCCCGTTTGGCCCGTTTGGGTCTTTGGGCCCACCTGGCTCATCAGGTCATTGGGCTTGATCGACTCGTTCGATTTGTCGGGCCCGCCTATCTCATTCATATCTTTAGGCATGCCCAACCTCTTATAGTTGTCGGGCCTGTCCAATCCGTATAGGTCGTCGAGCAAGGCCCATCCAAGTTTGAATTTAGCATAGTTCATCTCAACCTTTAATCTAACCCAATTAAAAATTTAAATTGAAAATTTGGATTGGATTTTTTGGATTATCCATATTTAAAAATCTTGATTTATAAAATGGATATCCAATCCATAAGATATATAAAATGTAAATTAGATTGGAATCCATATCCATTAAATGGATTTTAAATGGATTAGATTTTTAATAAAATGGATTATAAATGGAGTGGATTGGAGCAAAAGTGGATTGGATCAAGAAAATTAATTTTTTTGCCCACCCCTACTTAACGAAGAAATTTTAAACTCATGGTGACTTCAAGGATTTTTTTCTCAAGACGTCTCTCAATCGTTATATTATATAATTATATCGTCATATTATTGTATTATTATATTTTCATATTATATATTGTCTTATCTTTATATTATATTATTGTCATATTGTTATATCGTTATATTATTATATTGTCATATATTATCGTATTGTTATATCGTCATATATTTATACTTTTATATTGTCATATCATTATATCTTCATATTATTATATTGTCATATTATCATTATATCATCATATTGTTATATTGATATATTATCTTATCATGTTATTGATATATTGTTATATCGTCATATTGTCATACATTTATAAAATCATCAAATTATTATAAAATTTTAAAATAATAAAATTACATGATAGTTGAACAAGACGACACTATTTATAAAAAAAAGATAAAGCTAGTTATTTAGTGAAATAGAATCCTGATAATTTTAATAATAAGTTTTTATATGATTATAGAAATGTTTGTATTTTTCATTATTAATTATATGATATATTTAAGTTGTATTAATATTGTTTAATTTAAAAGAAATTGAACATTACTTTTTTTATAAACATAAAAATTAATTGTTAAAAAATATATGAGATTAAAAATAGATATAATTAAATATAAATCTATTCATTTTGAAATGACCTTTTCATATATATATATATATATATATATATATATATATATATATATATATATATATATATATATATATATATATATATATATATATATATATATATATATATAATCATTATGTAATAAAAAAAAGTCTTTCTAGAACGACAATTATAAAAAAAAATGATTATCGTTGTATATGCACGAATGAATTCATTAATTCTCACTTATATTATTTCAAAACATTTTTTTATGAAATATGTACAGATTGTATTTTAAATTTGATAAGCAAACATTAAACAAATACAAGTAGAAAACTAAATAACTTAAACACTTTTATGTGGGGAAGAATAATCTACTAGTGTGATAATAGGCTGAGTGTTAGTTTTATTTTTCTATTGTTGTTTCCAAAATAAATATCATTTTTATTTATGTTTTACATGTAACGAGTATGAATATTTTGTTTTATTAGAAAGTGGTATAATTGTATATATCTTTTATTATTTTAAATATTAATTAAATCATATTTTTTATGAAAAAAAGAATGTTAATTATTTTTTATGTTAAATTTAAGAAAAAAATCATAATTATATAAATGTTGAATTTTAATTAGATAAACGGTAAATATTATATAAAAAAAATAAATATATAATATATATAAATAAAAAAATATATATATATATATATATATATATATATATATATATATATATATATATTCATAATCATCATCATATTCTTATATGTAATTGAAAAACTTATTGATCTATGAAAAAAATTTAAAAATATCTTATTCTTGATTTGTGGTCCCCATACTATATAGCCTATTGGTTTGAACAATTGAAAAAGAGTGAAAAGACATGAAATTAATGTAAGTTGTTTGTAGACAGTTGGAAATTGATTTAGTTGTTTTAAAAGAGTCACAGAGAACCACAATAAACAATTTAAGAGAATTATGAAATTCATCGTGTTTTCTTTACATGTTTAGTATTTATTTTTCTTATGTTTATTATATGGACACAGTTCTTTTGACATGTTTTTTTTATTATTATTATTTGAGATTATCTTCTATTATTATTTTTTTAAATTATAAAAGTTAAATTTTATAAAAAATGTAACGTCCCAAATATAAAGATAAAGCCAATTAAATAAAACGTCACATACATAATATCGTGAGGTACGAAGATTTGGAATATGAAGCACACCATACCCCAACATAACCAACATAACCATAAAACATAAAGGAGGCCCCACACGGCCTAGAGTAAAGTACGCTAGTGAGCTAACAGTACGAGTCTAGTACAGATAAGAAAATATAGCAAATAAGGTCTTCAGTGATGGGCCCCAAATTGGGCCCGATGCCCGTCCGGTCCATCAAGTTGTATCACTCCTAGCATCATTACCACTGTCAGATGCTCTACTATCTGCTCACATCAACAGAATTTATGATCATCGCAATTAAGAGACGAGCCACATACAAGACAATCAAACAAGCAAACAGGGTAAGTTAGTGCAAAGAAATCCTATATCACGCAAGTCAACATACAATCTCAGAGTCAAACATGAATAACCGACATTCACACATAGATTACCGAAACCATCTAAGATCTCCCTAAGACTTGACTATCCGGATACTCATAATGAGGCACCACCACGTGACAGTGGAATTATGTCCTGGAAACGAGGCGTCACCGCGAGGCCTTCGCGGAATTATACCTTTACAGGAGGCACCACCACGTGACCTTCGTGGAATTACGCCCTGGCCCTGAGGCACCACCACGACCCCCCATGGAATTACGTCCTTCTGTCGAGGCACCACCAGGAACTCCCCTTAAGAGGGCCCATGGAATTACGTCCAACCGATGAGGCGTCACCAAGATCTCTCACTACAAGAGACATGGAATTACGCCCTACCCATACTTTGTACATGGTCCTCCCACAAATCAATAATTTCCCATAACATAAATATCATGTGTAACCCACAATTCATACCAGTCATGCTTTCCAATTCACACTCAATCAAATATCATGCCATTTCCATTTCACGAGTAACATATTAATCATGCTATCATCACGCAATCTTTCTAGTAAAGTATTTGGGGTAGATAACCAAGTCACACATCGGTGAACCACTCAATAATAACATCAAACACTGCCATCTGCCTTGCTTAAGCTAACAGGGCTCGCTCAGGCGAGGGGAACCCTCTCGCTCAGGCGAACCCCATCTCGCCTAGGCGAGGGCGTGACAAGGGGCCAGAGGGCTCTACGAGGTCTCGCTCAGGCAAGTCCCTTCTCGCCTAGGCGAGAGCACCCCTCGCTCAAAAAGAACACAAGTCGCCTAGGCGACAATTCGAGAGGAAAAGTCCTGGGCGAGCCTCTAATAGTCTCGCTTAGGCGAGACTAGCTCGCTTGGGCGAGAAAACCAGCACCCACCACTGTTTTTGCGTACAACAGCCAAAATCATAGACCAAGACATGCTTAAATCAATCCCAATCGGGCACAACGACCACCAACCAATACAATCATGAAATAATCGACAAAACATCAGAAAAACACCAGCAATCGAGGGTCCTAGCTTCCCTTACCTGGAAAACAAGCTAGCGGGGCACTCCGACACGAACACAGTATATACGGTGGTCCTAAGGATGACCAAGGAGCTAAAATGAATGGTAAAAGTAGGAACAAGGACAAATTATTATCAAACACTAACGGAAACAGTGGTCCTAGGCCCATAACAAGGGAAACATGAGCTGAGAAATACTTACGTGGAGTAGGAGCTGGGTTTGAGTTGGCTCGAAGAAGGTTCAGAGTGAACCCTAGCGGAGCGTTTTGTACGAGAGGCGCAAGGTGACGGCTGATACTTCTGCAAAAGTGAAAGTGCAGATTAGGGCAACTAAGAATGGTTTTTAACCTTTGGGCCAACCGTCAGACCCAACAGACGCATGACAGCCCTTAAAATGTTAGGGCAGGAAAAATTGGGCCTTACAAAAACTATTTTATCTCTAGAAAAATGATTAAATCATCGTTGAATAGTGTTGATTAAATTTTTTTCGTTATTGTATTCTCTTTTTATTTTTCATTAATAAAATACTTTTAACTTCCCCTTTCTCTCTCAAATAGAGTATCTCTCTCCTATCATTTTTGCTTTTAGCTTGTAAAACCTTTGACTTTTATGTCCCTCGCACGTTACGTTTGTCCAGCAAAGCAATCACCCTATCATTTGATGAAAGGGCAATTTTTTTAAAAAAAAAAAACAAAATAATATATATAATAATTTGAGATGAACGTATGATTGAAGGAAATACATCTAAGAAATTACAATCAGAGATTCTGTAAGTTACAACCAAAAGTCAACTAACCTAACCACTGGTCTGAAAAAACAACAGATATTAATTATTTTCTTCTGTAAAAGATTATGGTTAATGTAAACAAGCACTTCTCGTTCTAATTTTCTTATGTAACAAATGCATGTTGTTTGTTTGTTGATATCCAAGAACAAAATGAATCAGAAGTATAGAAGTATATAAGTAGTGAGTAATAAGCACTTTTCAGCTTTAAGGAGTTCAGAGAAAAGCGAGAAAATCCAAAATCCAAACACTGAATTATGAACTGCGAAATCCTAAGTATTTTGAACCATCTTCACATGTTCCCCAATCCACCAGCATTCTGGTTTCCCAAAAGTTCTTTATTCAAATGGATAAACACACTTCAATATCTGTAACTACATATAGTTCTCTACAGTGTACACCCTCACTCTAAAATATTAAACCAATACAAATACAGAAACATTCTCACATGATCACAGTATTGGTGATCATTTTAGAGGATATCATCTATGCTATTAAGCTTGCATGTTCTTCCTCCTGCAGAGAAGAGTTGGTGGTTTTGGATGAGCAAAATCCAAAGGGAAAACCTCCACATTCAAGCTCTCTCAATTTGAGGAACAAGTAGAGCAGAATGCCAACAAAAAACCCTAAAGCAGCACTTGAACCAGTGAGTGAAACAGCAGCACAAACAAGCATAACGAAAGACTCTTGTTTGGTGTTCATGTCTCTGGCAGCCATGGCTAACTCAATCCCTGCAAACAACAAAAGCACCCCAAGAATCCCAATCGGAAACTCGCCCAAGATTCTTCCGAGAGAGTTCCCAAACACCAGAGCAAGCACCAGCTTCGCAATCCCAAGAAAAACCACCGAAGCACCACTCCTACCTCCGAACCTGTACTGCCCCGCCAAACCTCCAGCTCCGTGGCAACAGGGCATGGCTCCGAACCAGCACCCCACGAAATTCATCAGTCCCACACTAACCGAAACATGCATCGCCGAAGCTTCACGTTCGGGGAACAAATCCCCGGAGAGCTTACAAACGGCAATAACCGAATTCAAAATGGATAACGGAATCTGAGGAATTGCGGCGCTCACGAATCCGACTTTGAAATCTTCCCAGGTAATCTTAACCACGGAAATCTTCGAAGGCCCAAATCTGAGATCTCCGAAAATGGAAGGGTCGCGAACGAAACACAACACCAGACCAAACAGAAACACTATCAACGCTGCAGGGATGGTTGACAAAACCCTCAACCTCCGGCGAACCCGAACTTTGTTTTCTTCTTCTTCTTGTTGCGGCGGCGGTGGGTCGTCCCCGGCGCCGGTGGTGAGAACGAGGAAGAGGACGGCGGCGAGGGCGACGGCGACGCCGTCGAGGGCGAGCCAGGGGCGCGGAGGGCCGGATTTTGATTTGGCGAGGTCTTGGTCGTAGCGAATGTATTTGACGGCGGAGAAGGCGAAGGTGAGGCCCTGGGAGAGTTGGACGCCGCGGACGACGGGGAGAGGGAGGTAGCGGTAGAGGACGGACATTAGACCGGTGGCTCCGAGGACTAGGAGGACGGCGGCCACGGAGAGTCCGGCGGCGGAGATCTGGGCGATGGTGAGCGGGGGCGAGGCGGAGATGGCGACGGCGGCGATGGACTTCATGGGCTGGACCGGCATGGGGAGGCCGAAGAGCAACCCGGTGACGATGTTGTAGAGCGAAGTGAAGACCAGTGTGGTAGTGAGATTCAGGTTGTTGACCAGAGATAGAGCCAGCACGATGGGTATGTACGTCCCGAGGTCACCCACCGCGCCGGAGAGCTCCGAGAAAAGGGTTGTCTTCAGTTTGATGGAGGCGGGGAGCCACCGGTTGCGGCGGAGGAGAGGAGTGGTGGTGGTGGTGGTTGACATTTCGCGCTCTTCGTCGGAGATTGAATGGTGTTGATTGCTTGTATAGGCTAAACTACAAAATGAACGAAGGTTGTGTAGTTTTTATAAAGCGGTATACTATTACACCTAGGTTAGATTAAATAATGATTCAAATTATATAAATTATATCTGATGTTTTATTTGTCATTTACAAACACAACAATAAAAGTTAAAATAGTTAAAATAGTGTAAATTTATCTATAGTTCTGAATCGAAAACTAAATGTTTTAGTCATTCAATAAGTCGCACCTCATTTAGAAGTCGAGATGATCGAACCAAGTTTAAATATTTTTATTTTCTCCATTATTTGAGACACTTTTTAAAGATAAAATTTCAAAACGGACAATATCTTAAAAATATAATTGTTGCTTTTAATGATGGTTGTGGAACGAACTTAAGTCGAAATCGAAATACTAAGAAATAAATTAATCTAAAAAAACATTTTATTTATGAACATGTCATGAACAGAATTCACTCAAGAAGTTGGGGAAAAAACTAAAAAAGGAAAGTGAGTGGTATTTTGCAGCACTGAGAAATGGGGTTATAATTGTGCTTACGTTACGTTGCTGGATAAAATGGAATCTAGAATGCGAGATTTTTTTATTGTACTGCGTGTGATTCTCATTGGGTAGCTTTCAATTTCAAAGCCTGTGGCTTTGCTTGTTATTTATGGGTTATTCTTCGTTTTTCTTTTGGGATCTTGCTTACGTAGCGTTGTGGTGTTGTGGTGTGACACGAAATGGGAGATGAAGAAGATTTGTTTGGTTTCCACTAAAAGGGATAGATTTTAATAATTGGAGGGTGTGGTCATGATTTGGCTGCATAACTCATGTTCTACAAATTTGTTCTACAAACTCAAGTAATTGGCTGAAGATGACTCACTTAGAAGATGGGAAAAAAAACAGTGTAATGAGCTAAATTTGGGTAGATTTGGAATGTGACGTTTAAAACTTTGTCCTCCACTTTTAATTGTAAAAGTTTACTTTTTTTTTTTGCCCTTAATAATAGATTCCTAGTGAAAGATTATTTTAAGTAGATTTATTAGGATAGTTAATAATTTCAATTACTTTTGTCAAGTCACCAACATAGTCTACATTATTACATCAGCAATTTCTTCCGTGGGGGAATGTGTTTGTGTGTGTATTTAAAATATCTATCTTTATCAAGTAGAACATCTACTTTAATTATTATACATCGGAATATATAATATATATATATATATATATATATATATATATATATATATATATATATATATACTTTCACCATCGGAATATTAAAGACTGTTTTATCATACTAGTATATGAATATATTTTCGAGTCTGATTCTATACTGAATTTTGTGGTGTTGTCGTAAAAGCAGAACAGAAAAACTAAACAGCGAATCCAAATTCTAGTTTTTCTGCTAATCAGGTTAACTTCTATATCCTTCATCCATGCAAGAACAGATACCTCCTTTGAAATGGTGAAATTGTTCAGCATCCCTTACAGAAATCTCTCTGCGAACCTCTCTAGAGATAAATTTCACAATGTTGTGACAATTTTTGCACATATACAGATTCTTTGTCACCCAAATAGGCACCCCAGGACCAGAATTAATAAGTCCAAAGACAATGGCAAGTCTCTCACTGTGCCCACAAAATATATCAGCCTTAGAAGCTTCCATTATGTTCATATCACTACTTTCTGGCCCTCTAACACCAGCTTCCTTCATCTTCTCATAAAACCTCTCCAAAAGTGCATTTATTTCAACTATTTGAGGGTGAAAGTTATCATCACTGAGGAAAGCATGCACTGTGCCCTTCACTTCCACCCAGCTGCATCCAGGATCCACTATTAGCCCATTCTGTCTCATCATTTTTCTCACTTCTGCAACCTTGTCCCATTTACCATTGTCAGCATAAAGATTAGAGAGCAGAATGTAGTATCCAACACTTGTTGTGTCATCTTTAAAGATGTTCTCTGCAGCATGCTCCCCAAGTTCAACATCATGATGAATCCTACATGCATTTAGTAAAGCTCCCCAAACTGCTGGGTCAGGTTTCATTGGCATTTTTTGTATGAATTCATAAGCTTCGTTCAATTTCCCAGAACGGCCAAGTAAATCAACCACACATGCATAGTGTTTCAGATTGGGTGTGATGGAGTACTTATACTTCATGCTGTTGAAATATTCTAAGCCTTCTGGCACCATACCTGATCTGCTGCAAGCACGTAGTATTGATATAAATGTAATTTCATCAGGATAAACGTTTGATTCTACCATTCTCTGAAAAATCTCAGAAGCAAGTGCTCCTTTCCCACGCTCAGCATATCCTGTAAGCAAAATGTTCCATGCAGAAACATCATGATCAACCGAGAAAAATTGTTTCCACGCATATCCCATTCTTCCACACCTCACATACATGTCCAAAATTGCATTTGGCATAAAACCATCCAAACTCACTCCAGCTCTCAACGCATGTGCATGAATCTCTTTCCCACATGTCAAAGCTCCTATTCTAGCACATGCAGATAGAACACAAACTAAAGTAACAGAGTTTGGCTTCAGTCTAAGGATCATGTCCCTGAAGTAAAACAAAGCTTCAAAACACCGGTTGTTGATCCGAAGACCAAGGATGATCGATGTCCAAGACACAATGCTCTTGTCACGAGTAGAGTGGAAAACATCCAAAGCCTTGTCAATGCATTTACACTTGGCATACATGTCAATGAGTGTGTTTGCAACTATTGGATAAGAGATGAGCCTTGTCTGCTTGGCCATTACATGAAGGTTTGTCCCCATGTCTAAATTGCATACACAAGAACACGCAGAGAGTGCAAGAGCAATGGTGATTTCATCCGGCATGATACCTTCTGCTTCCATCAGTTTATATGTCTCAAGCGCTTTCTGAGGCATTAAACAATTCTCATAACCTGATATCATTGCTGTCCATGTCACCACATCTCTACGCTCTGTTCGAGAGAAAACTGTTTCAGCTTCCTGAATAAGTCCCACAGATGAGTACATCTGAATTAACGAGTTGTGAACAGAAGGGTCTCTCCCGAACCCCATTTTCAGAGCAAAACCATGAATCTCCCTCCCTAATCTCTCGTCACCTAGAAGCTCACATGCAGTAATCACACTGGTCATGGTCATCAAATCTGGATCAACAGGGTATTCAATCATCATACCAAACAACCCAAGTCCCTCCAGACACTCCCCATTCTCAAAATATCCAGATATCATGGCATTCCACGAAATCCTGTCTCTTATCGGCATTGTATCGAACACCAACCTAGCACTACTGACATCCCCACATTTCACATACATGGTTATCAGTGCATTAAGCACGTCCACATCCGACTCAAACCCGTATCTTATAACGTGCAAGTGAATCTCTCTACCCCTCTTCAAGTTAGGCATGCCACCGCAAGTCCTCAAAACACAAGGGAAAGTGTAAACATCAGGCCTCTCACCAACCCACAACATTCTATGGTAGAGGTCCAAAGCCTCGTCAAAGAAGCCAGCTTTAGCATACCCACCAACCAAAACATTCCAAGAGAACAAATTCCTCTTCTCCATTCTCCCGAAAACATACCAAGCATCCACCAAATTCCCAAACCTCACAAACATGCTCAGAAGAGCATTCCCCAGTTGAAGGCTCAAAAGGGTCTTGGCCCCGGAAACATAAGAGTAGACACGAGACCCTTCCTTCCTTGCTCTCTTCCACTCACAGAGCCGTATCAAGGCAACGTAAGCATCATCTTCAACGGGGATTCGAAGCTCGTGCATAGAGTCTAAGTAGCTCATGGCGCGGTCCAGGTTCCCAAGAAGGCACAGCTTGCAAATATCAGAGTCTGGGTTGTGGTCGTTGCTGAGGGAGGTTGTGGCAGAATTTGAAACACAAACATGTTCAACTTTTCTGAGAGGGGGATGAAGGGTGTGCCAGTTGTGGGAGAAAGTGAAAGTTATGAGCTTGACGTTCGCGGAAGTGGAGCTTGGAGGAAGAAGGAGATGATCCCTTTGAGCATGAAGATGGGAGGGTTTAGCAAACGCCGCCATTAGCAGTTACAGAACACGAATGGAGGGTTTATCGGTTAAAAGCAAACTCACGAGAACACGACAACGTCAAAATGTGTCGATGGAAAGCAGAGTAAGGTAAATAGTTCTGTTTTGTTGTGTTTGTGTGTAGTGTTACCATCTGCCATTGCCATTGCCAACAATAACCACTGTCTTATCCATAACATCTTCTGTTAAATCTTAGTTTAATATCTTCTTTTAGATTTTCAGACAGAATCTAATCTTCCTAGTATCCACGTGCTTATATATATAACTAGTTTTTTCATAACCCGCACGACAACATATTAATTCAATATTTTAAACATTATATATTTTTGTAAATAAATGCATCTTAAATTATGAGATTTTTATGATGTATTGTTATTCTTTTCTGTCGCATTTGATTAATCTGGTTACACATTTTTTGTCTGTTTCCTGGTAATGGTTCACCTTTCTTCCTTGTCCATCTCAACCTTCATGGGCTAATTATCAAATGGATTGGGCCAAATTATAATTCAATTTAAATAATTACTTCCTACACCCATCAAATTTCTTCTTTCACCTATCAAAATGCCACTGAACAATATTTTCAGTAAAAGGAGAAAATGTTTGCCCCATTTTCTTCCTGCGCACCTACATATATTTTAATCAAACAATCCTAAATTTCAGTATGAACAATTCAAATTTATATTTCAAACTATGCAATGTGAAATTTATTTTTTATTTTATATTTTAGAATATATAATTCAAAATATAAAATTTATGTTATAAATAAAATGGAAATCCTAATGGAAGGAGTAAAATTGAAACTTTTAGATATACAAGAATAGAAGATGAAGTTATGAAGGTGCAGGAAGAATCAGCCTCAATTTATTGAAGTAAACTTTCAAAATCAACATAGGCCTAAACAAACCCAAAAATTCTACATATTATTCTACAATCATCAAATTTCATTATTATCTTCCAAATACAAAAAGCTGATCTTACATTATTTCAAACACCAATGAACCAACATAAGCACTAAATTATTCTTCTGAACAAAATAATATAACGAACAAATAAGTTGTGTTGTTCTTGCGGTTTCACGACATAGATTTCCTCCACCTGTGAGCATTGTTGTTATGCTTGCTACCTTTGACATTGACCAATCTGGTTTTCAAACCCGCAGGCGTGTGCATTCCATTCCCTTCAAGCTCTTGTTCCATTTTTTCATGTTCAACTTTGCCAAAAGCAAACTTCTTCCACTTGAAGAACCCCTTCTTCTTCTCCACCATTCTCTCCATCTGAGCCTGCATGGCGTTGCACTGGCTCTGCAACCTGTGCACGTCGTCCTTCAGCTTTCTTATCTCGTGCTGTTGCGCGTTCACCTCGCGCTTCGACAGACACCGTGTCGGTAACTCCAACGCACTGGGGCTTCTTGTCCCACTCACCAACGAACCGCTCCAATCCACGTGCCGTGTCAGCTTGCTTTGCTCAGAAAGCAGCACCTGAATCACTGCTCTCACCGGAAATCGTTCGTTCTGTGCTGCATGCAGTGATGCCTCTGGGGTCAGTTTTCTGCTGTCAATTAACCTGCAAAGACCCTTCCTTTCTTGCTTTGACACTGCTGGGTGTGCCTGCCATTGCACAATGTGTTAATCATTAGCTTTCATCGCTGTGTTAATTCCTAAAACTGTGGATAAAACAGAATCTGTTAACAAAGATTATCTCTTTAAATGGATGTTAATATAAGATTAGTCCTAGACATAGATTTGCTTCACCAAGAATCCAAAAACAAGTCATTAACTTTCCTTTCAATCAAACACTTGCACCAGTTTTTTTGGATACGGTCTTCTTCTATTTTCCGATCTCTATTTTGAAGACACATTAGATAAGCAGCACAGAAAAACACAGAGAATCTAAATTCAGTTTTGGTTCTTTTTACTAATTCATAGTCTTGTTCTGTTTCCCTGATTACGAACTAGTATTCAACCAATTCGAAGATACAGAAAGGAGCATACTTTAAGATAGGTATCAATGGCACGGTACAAGCCATCATCTGTTGCTCTTGCATGGCTAGGAAGAGCGGCGGCGAGAGTAACGAAGTCGTTCAAGCTCAAATTGGAGTCCACAGCAGCCTCAGCGAGGTAGGAATCGACTAACTTAGCCACCTTAACCAAAGAAGCAACGCTCTTGGCTCCCTCACTGTCCAAACTCACGAACCTCTGAACCAGCCTAATGACAAGTTCAACATCCAAGAGTGTAGCACAAGTGTGGCTGAAAGATGGAATCACCAACTCCTTCAACGAAGCTTGGTCTAATTGCCACGAAATACGTTTCTCAAGCTCTTGCCTGTAGTTACCCTCAACTCCAACCATGTTGGCCGTTCTCAGAAGCCTTAGCAGAAAGTTGCATGGAATTGCATCTTTCTCAGGAGGCAGAACACCCACCAAGGTTTCCACGAAGAACCTCTTCTTCATCCATGAAGCCGTCACGCTTTCCGGTGATTCCTCCATTTGGGTGAGACCCTTTTCGACCATATCACCTATAGAAAAGAAGTCATTAAGTGGTCCTGAACTATCCTAATCTCTGTTTAATCTTTTGCAGTAACAGTTAAACAAGCGTTGTGTAGTTTTCTTGTAAATTGTGGAATTTAAATGTGGTGTGTAAATATCAGTTAGAAGAATGGACAAATAGTGGTGACAAAGTACAGAACTATCTAACAATTTGCACCTGCAGAAAGATCAGGGAGCCATTTAGAGGCATAGTGAGTGATGATGGAGCCAATAAGATCTGCACGAACACCTTTGGCCTTGATGCCAGAAAGGGTCTTCACGAAGTAATCCATGTCCAAGATGCATGCATCGTCGAACCAGCATTCGGAGCAGTTTTGGGAGGGAGATTTTGCTTGTAAGGTGAGTGATTGTGGACAAGATTGCTTCTTCATTTCGGTGAGAAGCTCGAATAGACTAGCAGAGGAGGAATCGGTCGGTGTAGTAGCTGTCTCGGGCATGTTGCGTTATATGTCAAGAATAATCAGATTTTTATTCCTTTGACATTGTTGTGGAAATGAGATTTTCTTAGCAGAAGAAGGTAGGAATGAAGAAGATTGATGGATAAGGCCCTCTGAGATAGATAGGTGCATGACTATAGGACCACTCAAACAACTTTTTATTCTCTTCCTATACCAGACAGCATGCATTTTGCTCACATTTTCCTCTGTGTAGAGAACAAAATTAATTAAAGCGCCCTCGAAGTTGAAAGGCCCTTCAAACGGACCACTTTGTTCTCTCTCAATCTCATGTGTACCTAAGGAGTTTTGAACTTTGTCCCAATTACAGTACCTACTAGGAATTCTATATGGATAGGCAAAAAAAAAAACTCGTTTTCAGGCTTTATTTGAAAATACTGAGTGAATGTTGCTGATAGCACTTCTTGAATGCTGTAATCACAGGTTCAGTTAGTTGATTTGAAGAAAATGAAGACTTACTACTACATTATCAGTGCACAGAAAGATAGAAGCTAGAAGTGGACGAAATAACGCATTGATTGAGGGTTCAAAATATATCTGTTGTAGCATTCATCGATGATTTGGCACCAAAAATTGTAACTTAACTTTCTGTCGTAAAAAAATCTTGTAGCAGCAAGCAAGATAGCATAGCATCACTGTCCATAAGGTCATGATTATATTAAATGCCGAGATTCAATCACACTCATCATCCCCTTTGAACAAAAAGTAAGAGATTGGGTTCTTTTTAAGGTCGAACTACTACCCCATTAAGAACCAAGAATTTAGATTCTAACCGTTACAGAAAAGTACATTCTTAAGTACATCTCTCTTTAAAGAAAATAAACCAGACTAACTATAGTTTGCTTATGTAAAACTTAAATATAACCTAACTATGGACCAAGGGAAGAAATATAGCCCATTTAAATCCAACTCATTTAGGTATAATGTGTATATTTCCCACAGAAGAAAGATTATATAATACTATAGTCATTTGACAAAACTGTACATCAACTTTTATATTTTACTTTTTAATGCAGTATTTAGCTATTTAGGTCCTAATGAATTCGAAATGTAATCAATCTCTGATGCTATTAACAAATTTTCTTTCTTTCTTTGACCGTTAATATGGATATAACTACCTAAGAGATTAATAAATGAAAGAGTAACAATGGAAATACGATGTTAAAAGTGAAATAGAAGAGGAAAAAAACAAAAGAGAATCCAAAGTGGTTGTATGGCACCACAGAGTAAGGACCTAGCTTGTGATCATTCTTGTCAGTTTTGAAGCAGACACGTGAAACTGTAGCCCATGTTAAACTGGTCCCCTTGTTGTATTAATTGTTTTGTTTGATCTGGCTCACTCAAACTCTATTTTTGAGTAATACTAAATTGGAGTTTCTGTTCCTACAACTTCATGTTTTATTCCAATCTTCATTAACCATCAGAAAAGGTAAAAAAGTATATTTCCATGAGGTCTTGTAAAGAAGATTTCTGATTGGAAGATTCTAAAATGTTTTAGGATTGGACAATCTACAAGTTAATAAAATTAAGTTTCTTGTTTAAGATTGCACATATCAAAATGTTTGATAAGGACAAAACCGAAACTGATATTGAATTGAATACATATTAACTGAATGAATTTGATAGTTTGGGGTGAACATGTTTATTTTAATTACTTATACAGCCTCAAGACAATAATATACTTACGAAGAACACCCCCCAAACCTTTAGGAACAGGTAGGGTTTATTGTTTCCTTTTCCAAGACAAATTGTTATACCTTGGCGTGACCATTGGTGGGCTGCAAACAACTCATGAAGCCCAAAACCAAGCCCACACCAAGTGCTTGATGATCCTTATCACCAAAAACACAATGAAGGGAATACAAGAAAGAGAGAAATACATATTACATATAACACTGAAACGAACTTCTATCTTTCATGGAAAACAAATGCGGTTCACTAAACAGTAAACCATGATAACAATTGAAGAAATTCATCTGATCTAAGAGGACAAAAAATTTATGTGACTTGAGAAAGTAGCTAGCAAGCTTATTCTATAAGAGACTTGTATATAAACCTACAACAAATAGTTTCACCTAACACTGCTCTCAAAAGAGCTCTACTTGTTGCTCAATTCTGTGGGACAATTTTCACAGAAGGAAGCACATTTTTCAAATATTGCGAGGAGATGAAGCTTCAGATGGACTACTTGAGGAGTCACCGGAGGCTGGATTTAAGGGTGCACCGGTTGCAAGAGAACCATTTCCACCGTCATTCTCAGCCACCACTGGTATCTTAACGGCGGCCGCTCTTTCCAGCTCTTTCTCCAGTTCTTCCTCTTTACGCAATGCAGTAAACTGGGTGTCCAACGATTTGGCTGCTGCTAACCAGGCTGAAACAATCAGCAAAAGCACTCCTCCTAGGTATGGGGTTGAATTTGCAAGTGACCCAAAACTTAAGATCATAAATTGCTGAATAAGGGCACCTCCAGATTTCCCCAATGGGTTACACACAACATCAATGGCTGCCTTTCCTTTAACCTGCAGTGAGGGATGCACAGCAAATTCAGTAGAAGTAGATATGGCAACAAGAATTGTAATAACAGTTTAAAAGAACTTGGCACAGTTACAGATCTTTGAAAGTTTCAAATCATCAATTTAGTGTAAATATGATGGAGAGAGAAAAGTATAACAATCGAACCTTGGTATCCTCATCCAATGGAATGTAGGCCATTTCTTTGCAGGGATCAAACAAACTGTACTTGGCACTCTTGCTGAATATGTTCTGCAAAGCACCTACATATACAGCTGCTAGAAGTGGAGTCATTCCAAACTGTGCAAGACTAGGTGCAAGTGGGCCACCGAACAATAACAGAGAAAAGAAACCAACTCCTGTCAAAAGCAGCACTGTAGGGGTGATTGTGGCAGCCACTCCCCATCCATATTTGTCAAATATAAACTGGCTCACAAGCATCATTGTGAATGTGGCAATTCCAGTTGCAGTGGAGAAGTCACCCATAAAAGAAGAGTACTCGTTGGGGCTAGGAAACTGCAGTTTATACAAGTTTGTAAGCAAAAAAGGGTACAATGTGAAATAGCCAGTTATAAAATAAAAAATAATACAAAGAAAATGTTTGGGTTCGTTACTTGAGCTTTGAGCTTAGACTTCCAAGTAACCTCAACAAGATTGATGCTGATTCCATAAGCAACCACTAAAGTAGCAAGATCTCTGATGTACTTGGAAGACACCAAGAACTTCAAACTCTCCATTGTACCCATTTTTGGCTTCTCCTGTAAAAAGTCATAGTAAGGTAAAATGTTGGTTAACTGACTTCAAATACCAGAAAACTTGAATCAAAAAGCCAGAATGTGCATTTGTATCATAAAAAATTCAAAACAAAAGAACAAAGGTGAAGATGTACACCAACAAAACAGAAAGTCAGAAATGATGCCTCATTTAAATATTATATTAAAAATTATATTTTTCACATAAAAACATCTATTAAAAACTATAGGTAGTTAAAAGGAAACAACAAATTACCTTCTTCTTCTTGCTACGTGTAGGAAGAGGAACATAGGTATTCACCCACCAGTACAGGAAACAGATTGCAAACCCCATACCCACAACTATACTCATCATTGCTTTTAGAGAGATGGCCCAACCATCAACTCCAGGACCCAAATTCTGCCTCAGGTTAGAAAAGTATTTCACAGTCCTCCCAGAGAAAATAAGGGCTATGTTGGCCCCGAGTCCAAACAATGGATAGAATCGTTTCGCTTCCTCAACAGTAGTTATCTGCAGAAGAAGAAGAAATGCATAAACCATGTAAATCTATTCATTATAACTTATATAATAGATCCACTTTATCATGGGTCAAATAAAATTGGAGAAGAAAGAAGTGTATTCAAGTAATCAACATTTAACCCGGCCATGCCTTCACATTATAGCATGCTAATTGGGTAAGAGTTTACCCATGGTATCGCAAATGAAGCAAGAATCTAACAATCATCATTGCTGTTTTACTAGAAGCATGTGGACTTCACAGTCCTACACTCAACTTTGAATGAATAAGAGATTGTGGAAAAATCCGATCGTCCAAGAATAGAACAAATGAATGACTAAATTATGCTAAAATGCAAATAAACAACACATTAACAAACATCCACTAACCAAGTCATTGGACAAATGCTTTCAATTCAGCTAAAGAAGCCAATACATTCAACATAATAAAAATAGAGAAACCGAGACTGACTTTCAGAAGATACCATTGTGTTTAAGTCCGTAGTCATGTCCAAGCTGAAGTTACTTTGAATAGTTTTCACCATTACATTCATTGACATTTTAGTTATGCGAAATTATAAACTAATTTACCATATTTTCAAAATGGAACAGCAACTGCCATCTACAGTTCCAAACACTCAACTTACTAAAGGATGGAACATGCATGTCGCAGAATATTAAACAATGACTCATCCTTAAAATAGAATAAACATAACATGTTTCCATCTATCTCTCAACGATCAACAGATGTACAATATAACAGCCAAGTCAATAAACCATACATACAAATCTGAAGAAAATAAATTAACCATATCTAAATTGCATCCACCCAGGATCAAGAACTACACGGAATATCCAACAAAGACAATCAAGATGCCATATCATGCATGCATGCATGCTTATGACAACAGAATAAGAAAAAAATCATAACCGGACACCATCACACATCATCAAAGAATCAAACCAAAAACTCAGTTACAGAACAGAATCATTTACCTGGTTAGCAAATCCCCAAAAGAGCACGGAAATGACGACACTCCCCCACAACTCAGCCATGACATAGAACAAACAGAAACTCCAAATTCTCATGATCGCAAGGGGGCCAAGGAACCTTGGTCCGAGGATGTTGAGAAGCTTATCCGCAAACGCCTCGGGGTGAATATAGTTGCTGAGAGGGTACAGTACAAACCCAAAAGCCCCAAAAAAACCAATGAAGGGAAGAATCACGGAGTAGAAAAGAGCTTGCTTAGACAAAACATTGGCCAACTTGGTGTACAACAACATAAACCCAACGGCCATGGGAAGGTTCACCCAAGTCTTCAGAAACGGAATAATCTCCGCACTGCTCCCTCTAGCAGTGACAACAAGGACATCCTTGGTGTCTCTGAGAATCGTGTAATTAAAAAGGATGCAAAAGAACATCAAACCCAAAGGGATGATTTTCTTCAAGGTGGTGATCTCGATGCCCAATAGTTTCGGCTTCTCAGCCTCGACCTCTTCGAAGGCGGGCTGGGCCGGCCCATCTGCGGCGGCGGCCGCCTCGGCCCGGCAGATGAATAAATTTTTGGGTTTGGAGCCGAGGGGTTGAAATTTGGCGACGGAGAGAGAAGGGGCGCAGATGGGTTTGGGATTCAGAGATAAAAAACGGTTCTTGAGGCCGTGAGAAGGGTTCAGATGACGGGAAAGAGAAGCCCTGGATTTGGGGTTGGTGGGGAGAGAGAGAAGACCCTTGGTTTGAACAAAGGTGGCCATTGATGCGAGTGTGGTTCTCTCTCTCTTGAAGAACGAGCAATGGAAACTGGTAATTCAAGAGAGAGAAGCTGTGATGAAGAAGAGGAAGAGAGAGATAAGGTGGGTTGGTGGGTGAAGTTGGGTGCAGATGGGAGAGAATATCGTGTTCAAAAAAGGGAGAAGAAGGAAAAGCAAATATCTTACCTTTATAGCTCACAGTAGCAATCAAAACCCTTCAAGGGTTGAAGACGACGACAAAAAATTATAAACAAAAATACCACATTAGGTAACAATATAACTAGGGTTTGTAAGTCAATCGAAATCCCCTCTTTTAGCTGAGTCAGAAATTAAGTACTAAATATTATATAATAAGATTTTAGAATAAAAAATTATATTTAATAATTAAATAATTATTTTTTTATTAAAATATGAAATGTAAATAAATATTCATAAAAATGATAATTCTTAAGAATTAAAATTTTTAATTGTTTAAAGTAAAATAAAATAACTTAGAAGCTTGTTTTATAGAACCTTTGTATTGTAAATGCTCTAATAATAAATGGATGTATGATAAATGAATGCTACTTTATTGTTTTAGATAAAATCTAATGAAAATACATGAAATCTTGGTTAGTAATTAATGTTCAATTATAAAAAATTAATTAATCATTCACTAGTACTAATTTAAAAATAATGATTAAAAACTTAAATTAAAACTCTGTCCTTAAATGGGAATAGTTAAGTAACGACTTAAAAAAAACTGTTAAAGTATTAATAATAATAAGAAGAAAAATAATAACTTTCAATCCTTTATTTTTGTATAAGCATTATTATTTATCTCTATTTAAAATAAGTTATATGGGTCATAAACATTAAATAATTATTTAAATGTGGTGGTAAGAACTACCAATGAATGAGTTACGCAAGATGGTCAAAAAAAAATGTTGAATAGAATTAGGGTTTAAAAATTTAACCTTTTTATTTTCTCGATGACCAAATTACCCTAAGATATTTTTGACATCCACACTTTACAATGTTTCTAGATGCTGAAAATAACATGTGCGATTCAAAAGCTTTGAACGTGAACCACTGTCATAACTCACGGTTCATCAAAATCTACGACTTCTAAACAAACAAAAAGTGCTCTGTTTTTGCACCGCAACCATGTCCAAGTTGTGGCAAATTTTCACAAAACAATAATTGCTCTAAAAAGTTTAAATATTCATACATAAACTTTCATTCACCAAATGAACGGTGGAATTTTGGACCTTCTTTGAATATGACACATTTATGAAATTATTCGCATGCTTCTCATTTTATTCGAAAACTACAACACAACAACTACAATTACAATACAATTTGGTATCTTTTTTTTTTCAGAGTGTTTGTTGTTGAAACACGTTATTATTCTGTATGAAGTTTAAGGTTGGTGTGTCCTTGTTCTTCGTTCTTCGTTCTTCCACGATGATAGGAGTAAGACCAAATAATGTTCATAAACAAACACGTCCTATGTTACCGCGCCAAATTTAACATTAAGAAACTGTGTTAGTTTTTTAAGTGCGACAAAGAATAACTGAAACAAAGTGATTCTGCATCATCATGTCAGAGAGATTTCTTTTTTTTTTCCTATTGGTAAATTTTTTTTAGTTTCTTAACTTTAATTTAAAATTAAAATTTGTTGATGAATAAAAATTCATATATTTTAGTTTCTAAATTTTTAAAATAAATGAATATATTCTTTTGACTTAATTACGTTAATTTTTTATGATGTGTCAAATATATTTTTTAATTAATATTAAATTGAGAAGGTGTTAAATGGTATAAATAATTTCAATATTAACATAAAATACGTTTGATACCTAAACTAAAAGTGAACGTAAATTGATTAAAGATTATATTTATTTATTTTTAAAATTTAAAGACCAAAATATATCAAAATTTTGTAAAAAAAAATGAATTTTAGTTTTGAGTCAAATTTCAGGAAGTAAATACTTTAATTAACTCTATATTTTAATATGTTAAAATTATTTCAGTAGATTCAAAATATTTATATAAATTAAAAATAATAATAACATTATTACAACCGCCTCTAATGAGGTAATTAAAAAATGTGTTACATTTGAAAATAGGAGTGGTCAAAGTCAAAGGGTATGGATTCCGTGCAGGTTTTAATTGCTGGTTTTTAATTGCGTTGTTGAGTATCGAAATTCTCACAACCTGACAAAATTAAGAATTAACTTCTACGTTTAATGTTCACAACATCCTTACGGAATATGTTTAAATAAAATGCCAAAACATTGGAATTTTATCTATATTGCAATGTCACATTAAAAATATAATTTGCAAAAAAAAATTGGAACATTGAGAGAGGGTTTCAGGAGCTATAGTTGAAAAGTGATTATGCTATAATATGTTATCATTTTTTTATCAATATTAGAAAAAATGATATTGGTACTTGTATTTTTAAACGCATATACAATTTAAAAAAATTTAAATAACCATGATAATAAGTCAGATAATTTAACTTTATAAATGGCTTAAAAAAAATGACATAGGTGCTTGTACATTTGTTTTCTTTTCTAATTACGTATTATTGTTGAGATAATTATGAAGATAATTAAATTACATATCTCTCTAAGCACATTCATATATCAAATGTAATTATATAATGATAAAAAACATTTAACTATTTACTTTTAATTGTATAAAAGAATTTCACCGATTCATTTTGAAATGAATATCCTCCAATAAAAAAGGAATATGCTCCAAAATATCCCATAAAATTTCATTTTTTTTACTTTTAAATAGATATTTTGTAAAATATCCATTTTAATATAAAAAGAAAAGAACAAAAAAAAAGAATTGTTTTGACACAAGCATTGATGAAAAAGTAGAAATAGCACATTGTGCTGACAACAAGTTGGGCTTTTGTCCAAATAAAACAAAGTCTGAAACACATGTGGGACTGGCCCACTATTTAATGGCCCACTGTTATTTTTATTCTTTCCATTCAACATCATACGTTTTAACTTTATATATTTTATATATTTTTATTTTACTATCATGTTTTTTAATCTAAAAAATTATTTATCATCTAAAATGAGGACAAATGACGAATCCAAAATTACAAATAGTGATTTAACTTTCTAAATATAAATTTTACATAATAAACTATATTAATTTTAGTTTTAGAAAAAGTTGAACTAAGTTGAGAATTTTAAAATAGCTAAACGAAATTAAATAAATAGAAAATTTTAGGCCTAATTGGTTTCGTTTTATTTTTTTAAAATTGATATTCATAAAAAAAAATTCTTTTTAATTTGGAAAAACATATTTGAAAAAGATAGATAGTCCACAAATACTCTTAAAACAAAGCCCAAGTCGGTCGAAAATGGGCCCATTATGTACTGTGAGTATCAATACAATATTTCATAACTGCAAAACTAGTGAGAAAGTTATAAAACATCACATCTCTAACTCTTACGTGCAAATTTGATTGCTAATTTAAAATTAACTAAATGAAGCTTAAGTTCTTTAAATTTAAAATAAATTTATTCATATTTTAAAAATTAAAATTGGTTTTTATTCACTTCTTTTAAACAAATTGATCTTATTTAGTTTCTCATAATTTTATATATGCTATATTTTAATAACTAAAAATATATTCAAAAAGGATTTAAATTCGAATTTTGAAATTTAAGTTTGAGCGAAAAGTCCGGCATGAGTGCTTAATTATTTTGATTGTTTCTTGGATGGTTGGTTCTTGCTTGAGATTTAAGTGTTATTATTAAAAGCATGAGATAAATGACTATATATTAGTGAAGTGATTCATGGGTTGTGAATGATGAACTTGGTATAGTCTTGGCATGTGAAACAAATGAGATGGTTGGTAATCTAAGTGGCATGGTATTATTATGACATACAATTTTACACTCATGGTTTGGGAAGGACAAGTTGGCATGGATTCAAAATTGAATATGAATGAGGATTGGTTATAAAGGACTGACATGAGGTTTATGTGTATGGTAAATGTTACTTGGTTGTTTGAATATGATTGGTATGAGGTCAGTACGTAAATCCATGAGTCTCTAGGTGAGGCCTCTTGGTCGTGCTTCAGTGGTCGGGACGTAATTCCATGATTCCTGTTAGTAGGAATTCATAGTGGTGCCTCATCTATGTAATTTGGTAAGGATTCTTCATCCTGACACTCTAAGGAGTTAGTTAGTCTCACTTAGAACGGACTGACTTTTGTGATGAGAGTAGCAGAAGGCCTAAAACTCATTAGGGCTTGTATATCATGAAGAATCATCTCCACATATCAAGCAAGATTAATGCCCCATGTGTAATCAAGAAGGACATAAATTGTAAGAAAAGGATCGGATGCTCTACAAAATGTGTAAATTAGTAAAATCATAATTAATATGTAGTCACCGGTTCTATAAAGTACTTCAATTCAATTCTAATGAAAGATGAATATGATATTATTTTCTCACTACTGTAGTAGAAACGTGACAGTTAAAAACAATTTATGATATCAGTTCTAAAAATGAAATAAATGCATTCTAAAAATGAAATAAATGCAGGAAATTTAAGGCTTTTAATTGAACAACTATTATATAAAAATATACTTTTTTACGTGATTCATAAATTCATCATAAAAAAATAGATTTCACCATAGGTTTTTCATTGGATTGTAATTTATTTTTAAATTTATTCCATTTTACAAATTTAACTGTGTAGTAACACTCTTAGATCTGTAAACTGAAAGATAGTTAGTTTAAAAAAATAGAATCAATTTTACATGTTTGGTAGTAAGCAAAATGACAACGAAAGATGTTAATTTTCAGTATATTATACACGTTTTATTTTTTAATTATATATAAGGAAAGAAAAAAAAAATAGAAGTCAATGATTTTCAAAATTAATCGTCTTCCATTTCTTTCCAATATAGTGGTAAACCACATTTTTTTTGAAAGTGATATTTTATTAATTTAGGTAACCCGGTGTGTTTTTTTTTTAAATATGATTTTATAATAAAATATGTTTTATGATTATGTATGGAACTATAAACACATTGTATTTTATAATTAAATTGTTTTTTAATTTAGGTGACACGTTATAATATTTTTTGTTTTTAACATATTTTTAATATATTTATGGATTTTCGTGACTCTTCATTTTTTATTTATTCGATCTCAACCATTAGATTTGAAGATATTTGTCGGAAATTACGATCATTGGACTCTCCCATGTGACATTTATCTTTGTAAACGTGACACTAATTAATTAATTCTCTTCGTCGTTGCGTTTCGCAAGGCTCGGGCTACTATTACCTATAGAATGAGACAACCAAATAAATACAAATTTTCTTTGTACATGATGAGCCAAATGAAACTGATATTATGGTGACAACACAGAGACTTTAACATGTCATGTTAACTCTCAGGGATTAGTGTACTACATATGTTAAAGTATATTTTGACCACTTGAAATAAGATGTATCCAACCTAAATGTACTTGGTCGGAACGACACCATATCGATTACTTCTTTAATATTAATAAATGAGATTAAGTTAAGGTCAAAGTAAAGCATATTAACATATTAGTTACTTCTTTAACATTGACAAATGAGATCAAATTAAGATAAAAGCTAAAACATATTAACATATGGGTAGACAAAGTTAATTAAGGTAATTAAGTCAACGTGTTTATCCATATAAAAGTTTATAAATATGAAATAAATAACACAATACAAAAACTAAATTAATTTTATTTCATTATTACTTAATATTATCTAATGCATTATGCTAACTTGAGAGAGTAGTATTTTCTGCTTATACAACTCCTTTTGACTTTCGAGAGACGAATATCTATAACATCTTAGTTTGGAAGTATGAAGCGTAATTTGGATTGTGTGCAAAAAAAAATAGAGGACATGTTTACGAGATGTATATGGTCTTTGAGAACACAATACAAAAAGAAAAAAATTGTTTTACATTAATCATAACTTCATTTAATACTTTATATTTTTTAATACGCAAATAGAAATAAAAAATAACAAAATAAAATAACTATCATGTTACCTACTTGTTGAAAAAAAAATTAAAATATATTTTTTAAAATATTTAGTATGTAAAATAAATTTTAACAAAAAAATTAATAAAATATTTTAAACTTAAACAAAATTTAAACTTAATAAAGTCTATTCACATCATAATCGAATCAAACTGATTATTGTCTATCCACCTATCATAATGGACCATTTTCGTCTGACTTCATGGCTCAAAGCCCAACATATATTGTGCCTCAGAACCCGTGAGGCCTCTTCCATTCCACTCTCTTCGGGCTACTGGGTCAATGAGTTCACTCCACAAATAGTTCACTGCATTATTAGATTTATACATTTATTGAATCAATGATAATTTTGTTTGTTTATCACCCGAAAGAAAATTATTAAACCATATTTTATTAATATTATATTTATATAATTTATAATAAAACAAAAAATGAACTATTATTTAAAATAATCAAATAACTATTCAGCATAATATTTACATAAACTTAAATTTATTAATCATGGTAATTAATTAATATATTTTAAATTAACTAAATTATACTAGTCAATTTCTAGACTTTCTTAAATTAAACAAATTCTTCTGATTTTTCGTTTTTTTTTTTTTAATTTTATTTTATAGAACAGATAATGCATGAATCTAATGGGTGGAAATTTGGGAACAAAAGAAAGAAAAAAAGGTCATCTTTTAGAAAAAGAATTCCCATTTTTCAACCCCGATGAGTAGTTGCTCTAGGCTTTGGACTTTCTTGTAGAACTAGGTGGGGTAGTATAGAATTTTTGGAAGAGTTAATTTTGGAATTCATCTTTTTCTTCTTTAGTGCCATTGATTTATGCTCCATTCTTGTAAGCTTAAACAATCAAAGTATCATGACAAACACAATCCAGAAAGTTAGTTGTATCAGTCATTATTATTGTTCTATTCTATGCACAAGAAAAAGCTGGATCTGTTTTGGAATTACATTATTTATTGAATGTGTATTAGGAAGAATATTTCAACATTATACTGAGTCCAAAATGCAACAGTCCAAAGAGGTAGATGTGCCTTGGGGAACTGCTCTGGTGGGGATATTTCATAGCAGTTGATGGTTGCAAAGCTGAACCAAATTAAGGGACCACACAACACAAAGTACTCCAGGTACAACTTACCTGCATTCTAGACTTCTACATGTTTGATAAAATACCTCACAGATATTAGTTAGTTAATATTGAAATGCAAAAGTTTAAGGTTATCTTTGTTTCTACATTAAGAAAAACAGACAAGGTGTTTTCTTGTGTTTTCACCACCATGCATCAATGGAAAATTCTATTAGGTGCCCAAATTCCAGAATTGGAAAAAACATGAATTTTTTGTGTATATATATGAAGGGAGTCCATAAGATATGTTATTACTACGGTACAATACTAATAATGAGTTGTTATAGGTAAGCATTTTTTGTTGATAAATGACAGGAGCTACTAGAGTTTACAAATGAATATCAAACAGCTCACTTTGGTTGTCCACGTTTAAAAGAGAGATTAGTACAGATCAACAATCACTACATATCCAATATCATTAGATTATATGTATACATAACTCATTTATATGCCTAAGATTTGAATGAAAATGTTGGAGGAGGAAAAGAAATACACCAGTTGATAGTGTCATTTTATGAAATTCTGTATTTTTACCTGTTGGATGATTGAGAAAGTGTGACTTCATAATTGTCAAATACTGATACTAAGTATCCTTATTATCAGAAGACTGGTTATGACGTATTTGTATTGATGATTGAGTAAAAATGAAACTTTCTAATTTGCATTGGTTACCGTATAATCAATATTTGGAATCAACTTTTTAAAAGGTGAGCACTGATTACACTTTAGTCATGTGTGATTAAGAGGAGTGGTGGATTTTAGTGTCCAATTGGCTAACACCGTTCATTTTTTCTCTTGACAGTGAAAAAGTCCAATGTGGTCTATATAGAAAACAATCAATGACAGAAGAGAATCCAAGTACGTATCATTAATCTCCAATAATGTAAGAAGAAAACATAATAAGCGACAAATCAAAACAACAATAAAAAAATGAAACACCATTCAGAATATGGCACTCCTTATCTGCAAACTGCAGCATGCTTGAGATAAAGTTTACTCCATAATAGCTGAAGTGACTCCACTTCATACACACCACTCCACAATTCAATTAACTTATAATGAAAATTTCAAGCAACCATTCGTGTTGGATTCGTATCTGTCACGGATTTTGTTTCCATTGTGGTAAATTAGCCAAACTTACCACTCTCTCACTGGCTTTAGTACACAGCAGAAAAAGGGTGTCTCAAGATTCTGCCAACTTATAACTACTGTGTGAACACATAGGAAAAAGGAGAAAAGAGATTCTTCAGTTGTTGCTTGTTTCAACCGAAAAACTGTATGTCATTACTCATTGGATCTTCGTGTCAACAAATAAGGTAAAAGAAACAGACAAGGGCGACAAATATCATATGTGAATTTGTACAAAATGTTTAGAGTTCCGACACATCACTAAGGATTTGGTTTTTTACCATGCAACATGTTTATATTATATTGATTTGCTTTTCCCAAGCTATTTTTCTTAAGCTACAGTGTGTAACTTTTCAGCTAAATGTGTGAGTTGAAAATTTTGATTAAAAATTAAAAGTACATTATTGATTGAATGCATGTTTAGATAGCCTTCAGAATTAATTCTGATCTCTAAAACCATATACTGAAATCATATAAATGCATTCTGCAAAAGTGACAGTAATTATTTTCTGGTAGGAATGTATTATTTAAGAGTTAAATGTAAAGGAAACAATTAAAAATGTCACTCTCATCCCAGCTTTTGATTTGCCTCCTGTGTGTCACATTGACATTTAAAACAGTTGGAGAATCCGTTCTGTCTGGAACAGTGTTTGTGGAAAAAAGGGGTGAATTCTTTGGAGATGGCAGTGTTGTTGAAACATCAGAAAGCACATGGGGAAGATAGCAGTGTAAGAAGAAGAATCACCCGTGACGTTTTTTTGGGCAACCAAAATGGGAAAGTAACAGCCCCGTTTTGTTCCATTTCCGTAAATGGACCTAAAATTAATTATCGGTGAAGGAAAAAAAAAAAACTTTATTGAATGTCCCCATTGCCAGACTAGGTTGTACTGCATATCTTGGTACTTGCTACACCCTATGTCTATCTATGTGAATGTGATGTGCTTTTCTCAACCTTCAAACTAATGCTACTCTCACATCATTTTTCATTAGTTATTTGGCATCAATCATAAGTGGCAACAAATTAAAGTGCCTGCATGTTAGTGGAGGGAGGGAAGGAGGCAAAAGCACAAAAAATGGTAATATATATACTTTTTAAATTATCAAAATAGTGTAAATTTTAAAAATTTATAAAAATGAACTTGTGCTAACTTGATATATAGCATTCTAGAATTTATAGTTAAAAGACGCGTTTATCTTTGTTTGGTTTAGGTATCTGATTAACGTGAAAAAAAAAACGATGCTTTTAGAAGAAGAAAAAGTAGGAAATTTAGAAAAAAAATGAAAAAGTATATAATTATGGTAAGATAAAAAAGAATAAATGGAAAAATGATTGTAACAGGTAGCAGTTAGCAAAGAAAGGAACAGGGTGTGGTGTGTGGGGCCTCGGTGGAGATAGTGACCGGACCAAAGTGTTTGAATTCTCGGTCCGACCACATCGCAACACAAAACACAAACATGAACAGAGAACTCTTTACTCTGTCTCTGTGCGCACCAAATAATTCTGCACCCTAACCGTTACGCCGCCCCTATTCATATCACTCCACACTCTTACATGCATAATCAATGCTTCAAAATCTTCATCTCCATCATGTTAAATTTTTTTCTAAAAATACATTTTAGTATTAATTTGAAGTTATCAAAGGAAAAATGTTACGTGGGTTATTCAAATTATTATATTACATTTTTTTGTTATTACTATTAATTTAAGGAACGATTTGTGATCTGGCAACAATGCTAGTATCTAGTGACTCTTGGTCACCCACCAAATGCAAACGTTTCTACCAAAATGAATTTATATTCCTATTTTTTAATTTCATCATATTCATACTTACATTTAAATATTTAAATGTTACAGAAACAACGAAAAGACAAGGAGGAATAAATAAATTAAAAAAAACAATAATAAACAGAGCGACAGAGAAAAGCAGAAGAGAGAGGGAAGAAAAACTGAAGAGAAAATAAGATAGGGAAGAAGAGAAGGGAGAGCATTCAAAACCGTTTGGAGAAAAATCGGAGAGGGCGTTGTTCCCACGGAACCCTAGCCATCAGCCTCCGTTGTCAATGGCGTTCTTCTCCGCCGTGTTTTCCGTCGGGAAACATTTCCGGCGACGTTGAAATTCCTCTCCTCGATTTCCCCGCCGCCGGAAATGGCTCCGGCGCCGGCGGAGAGCGTAGTGTTGTTCGCGTTAGATAGGGAGCCGCACGCGCTAGATCTTAATGTTATTTTCTTTCTGACTGACTGACTCACTGACTCACTGACGAATCTGTTGCGACGATCGTAACTAACCGCGAGGAGAGGTCGTTACGGCCGTTACGGGCTGCGTGTTTCTCCGGCGGAAATGGCGAAGGGAGGGCAATGCTTCTTCGAGAAGCTTCGGCGGTGCGTTCGGACGGTTTTCTTCGTGGTGGCATTGGTGGCGTCGTTGGCGGTCACGTCGCTGCCGGTGGTTGTGGCGGTGGTTGACGTTTTGGTGCCGTGCTTTTTGATCTCGAACTTCACCTGTGTCAAGTGTTTCAGCTTCAAGGAACATTTTCACCGTTACGCTTTCAACAGTTCCTTGATGGACATTCCGCTCGTTTCGGTCATAAGATCGCTTATCATTCTCTGTACGCGTCATTCTAACTTGTGGAATGTTAATATTAATTATTACATTGTAATACTTTTGTTCTTCATGGCATTAATTGTTCTGAATCATCTAGTTTGTATTGTTCTAATTCAACTTTTATTAGTTTTATTAATTTGAACTATTATGTTCAGTTGCTCTGCTTCAAATCATAGAGTTTATGTTTGTTCGAAATTCCGCGGTTACATTTTTTTGTCTCCCTTTTGGATAAAGTTTCTCTATATTTGTTTTGAGTGTTTATACGATGGGTTTATATAATTTGTGCATGCTGAGTAGTACAGTTCTCATGTTGGGTTTGTTTTTTCCTGATGATTTTGCAGGTGTTTATTCCGTTTGTGATGGTCCTGCTCTCTCACACGGTCCTTACCTTGGAACTGTGACTCTGTGTTCCTTTCTGTCAATTGTTCTCCTTTCGGTCAAAGCTTGTGTATTCACTGTAAATTCACATATCGAAGCGGAGGCTTCGGTTTCCTTCAGGAAGCAGAAACTTCATTTGAAGAAGCCATGGGGAATGCCTGTCTTGTTTCTTTCATCAGTCGTGTTTGCCCTTGGCCATACTGTGGTTGCTTACAGAACCAGCTGCAGAGCACGCAGAAAGCTCTTGTTTCATCGAGTTGACCCTGAAGCTGTAAGCTTAAAATACCTTTCTATTCTTTTGTTTCTTTAATTTCATAGGCTAGTGCATGTGTTATTTCTCTGGTTTTAAGTTATTTTGAATCAAACGATACTACAAACCTTCTTCAAAGAAAATTTGTAAACTTAGTAATAGTTCCATATATGCTTTTTATGTTGTTTTTCTATCAAAAGTGGAGATTCAGCTTGATATAACTTACATCAATTTTTTATGCTGACCTTTATTGATCCGATTTGAAAATCCATTTTCATTATAAAATAACACCAAAATCACCTGTGGTATTGACATAAAGGCTTGACGTCTCCAAAAAAAATCATTGAATCAACAGGACTTATATTAGTGACTTTTTAATTTTATTTCACTTTGTTAATGCACATCTTTAAAGTGCTCTTATTGCTTTCTGTTTAATCAAACAGGTTTTATCGTGCAAAAATGTTTTCTCTGGCTATCCAAAGGTCCCACGATCTCCCACTCCTTCTGTTGGGAGAACCCCCAAAAGTGACTATGAAACAAGGCGAAGACCTTTTGGGACTACTCGTGATGAAGAACTGCTTGTCAGATTACTTGCAAACTCGGACAGCTTATTCATTACATGCCAAGGACTTACTCTGCATTACAAGCTAAGCTTACCTGGTTCACTTCCACATTCGTTGTCTTCAATGTCCTGTATTGAGTCAAATTCTAGCCGCATTACTTCAGCAATGGTTACTGGGTTGGCAAAACCTAATAAACATTTTATAAGTACATCTCCAAATATCCAGCCACAATTGTACAGGAGCTATAGCAATCAATTCCACGGCCCATCCCTACATGTTCCTCTATTGGATGGTCCTATAACTTCGATTATTTCTGAAGATGTCCCCGTCTTTTACCTGGATGGTATTTGTGAAGATGAAACTAATAAATTAGATTTTCAATCTCTGGACAAAAATGCAAAGAATGTTGGCCAATTAGGTCTTGTTTTAATTCATGGGTTTGGTGGAGGTGTCTTCTCTTGGAGGCATGTGATGGGATCTTTAGCTCGGCAGAGTAATTGCTCAGTTGCTGCATTCGATAGGCCTGGTTGGGGATTAAGTTCAAGGCCTCGCAGGGAGGACTGGGAGGAAAAAGAGTTGCCTAATCCTTATAAGCTTGAAACTCAGGTGAGTAATATTTGCCATTTATGCAAATTGTCTTAAAAAATATTATTATTTTCTTGTTCCTTGTTTTGATTAGATTAAACATGAAATACACGTTGTGTATATGGGGTTATATCCAAAGGCTACCCATTCCTATATGGAGTCAATTTCTTATTTCCAAGGCCAAATCGAAAGTTGTATAGCTGTTAATTTAGGTTGCCCATTTCCGCTTGGAATTTATATTCACTACCAGAACTTCTGTGTAACCATTGTTAGTTTTCATTTTTTAATCCATGTTCCATCTGCAACTGAATATTTGATATTTTCAGGTCGACCTGCTTTTATCATTCTGTTCGGAGATCGGATTTTCTTCAGTGGTGTTAATTGGGCATGATGATGGAGGATTGCTTGCCCTTATGGCTGCACAAAAAAATAAATCATCACTGAACTATTTCAATGTGTGTATTTCTTCTTCTTGATTTTTTGCAAGTACCTAGCTTAGTGATTTTGAATGGTCAGAGTATGATGTTTAGTGTTTAAATGTAAATTGCTATGTGGGTTTGTAAATTCAGCAACAATATGATGTGCTTTTCTGGTAGCTCCGTCTTTATATTTTTCTAATGGTATGTGCAATCACATACATATTGAGTCTTCGTCAATACATGTTTTAATTAAGCATTGTCGATTTGCAATAATTGATGTACATAATTCACAATTCGTTGTCTTGAGGTTTGATCTGTTTTGTGTCCATCCAGGTTGATGTGAAAGGAGTTGTATTGCTAAATGTCAGCTTGTCCAGGGAAGTGGTTCCATCCTTTGCAAGAATTCTTCTGCATACCTCACTTGGAAAGAAGCATTTGGTTCGCCCTCTCCTAAGAACAGAAATCACTCAAGTGGTGAATCGGCGTGCTTGGTATGATCCTACCAAAATGACACAAGAAGTTTTGACCCTCTACAAGGTATGTCTGTACTTTAAGCTTTATTTGCATGATATAAATAAGAAATGCTAAGTATTTTGAGCTTCAATTTGTGAATTGAAATAAACTCTATGAAACGAATGCTGTATAAATATTAATGAGCTATCACAAATTTTTTATAATGATTTTAGTTTTATGCTTATATTGAATACCTTTTTCATTTTTTCTGAGGGAGCATGACTGGATGTTTTGGAATCAAATTTTATTGAGCATCGTTAACATGATATTACAATATAGTCTGCAACTTGTTCACATTATCCTTTTTTCCTATGTTTCTTTATATTTTTTTGAGAATTTTTTCTAGATTCAGAAACGTATCAACTAGTCTTATATGTAACATTTTTTTTTTTGTTTAGGCTCCACTATTTGTAGAAGGATGGGATGAGGCACTTCATGAGATTGGTAAATTGTCATCCGAAACCATCCTTTCAACTAAGAACGCCGAATCATTATTACAAGCTGTAGAAGACATTCCAGTGTTAGTCATTGCAGGTTCTGAGGATTCCCTTGTTTCTTTAAAATCATGTCAAGCTATGGCCTCAAAACTTGTAAATTCTGTAAGTATACCATCTTATAAATTCTCTGCAAAACTTGAAAATACTGTATGTACTAAGGGTGAAAATTAGGAGTATAAAATGGACAGAGCAAAAAACTAGGTTTATTATCGCACACGATTAAAATTTCTAACGCTTTTCTGACCATTATACGTGCAGAGATTGGTTGCCGTATCTGGATGTGGCCATTTACCCCATGAAGAGTGTCCGAAGGCATTGCTTGCAGCTATCTCACCCTTCATCAATAGACTCTTATTTACATCTGACTCGCAAAGCCAATAAGTTAATTTCTTTTAAAGCTGATCATACATAGGGTTGTTATCTATTGTAAGGGTCTACCATCTTCTTCTTCTTTTTTTTCCATACTTGTTTTGGCTTTTTTCCTCCTCCCATTTCTTTCTAAGCAATGTTACTTCAAGAGAAAGAGACTAAAGATCATCTCTTCTCTGGAGTGTTTTTGACGTGCTAGTTTTAGGGCTTTAACCTTTCGGTAACTTCTCCATCTTTTCTCTCTTTTTAAGCTGTCAATATCGTGTTTCCTTTCATCTTCATGTCATTTTTCCCACTTAAAGAGGGTGGAAAAACAGTATACATTTGTAAATTCATCACCAGATTGAGAATGAATATAGTTCAGCATGGTTTTGTTTCTGTTCACTGGACCCCATAGTATTTATTTTATAGTAAGTTATATTTTCATTGGTGTACCTGCAGATGCCATTGATGTCAATTAAATTTTAAACGGAGTATTTTTATTGGGTAAAATGAGGTGAGAATAACTTTAGATGAGGTCATATTGTTTCCATTAATACCTGCAACCCATAAATCCCTTCACTGACACTTTCACAGTGCTTGAGTTCATCACAATTAATAAAACCACTGTAATGCTAGATTCTCATTTATATGGCAACTGCTGATTCATATTTTATAGTCAATCCCCAAAAATACACTCAATCTAATATTTTGGAATATAATATACTCTCATCACATTCAAATAATTGAGGGTACTGTCACTGTTGTTATAGATATGTTGGACCCCATTCATCTTCTCAAAATAATCCTTATCAAGTAGGACTTGATAGGCTCTGTCTGGATGACTCATGAATTTTTGTCCATGATGGATATATTTATGGAACAACCATTCTAACCAGATTTTATTTGGATAGAAGAAAAAAGATAAATAAAAAAATCATTTTACATTTGGATGAAAATCAATAAACGGTGTTGTTTGTTGCAGAATGGGTTTCTTGATGGCTCCAATTCTAATTCCATGATTCCTCAAAGTACTAAGGTCAGTCCCACCCAACATGCACTCCACTGACACAAAAACAATTATTATTATTATAAGAGAAAACAAACAATTAAATAAGTTTCAATGTTCCTTCTACAACTATTTCATTAAAAAATTATAAATTATAAAATTTGTAATTAAAAATAAGAAATAAAAAAAATGCTAAAAATAAATAGGTCTGGAGTTAAGGGAGTTGACAGTAAACTGGATGATTTAATTATTATAATTAAATAAATCCTTTTCTTAAAACTTATCCTATTCTAAATTTAAGACCCTTATTATGTGATATTAATATTTTTTTTTAATAAAAGCTTTCAGTAAAATTCGTGTTTTAAATAAAAACGCTAATTTAGATTTAGGATTTCAACATTGAAGATCATGGCGATATATTGAAAAAACGTAGAATTAATTTAATCGTACATGTACTTTAAATTTGATTTTCGGTACAAAATTGATGTAAAAATTAACTTCAATTCATATTCAACTAAAATTCAAAATATTTTCTTTTTAATTTTATTTTTCAATAAACAACTTTTTACGTAGACCGACTTTCTGGATGTTAATATCAAATCTGAAAACATATATAATGAGTAAAGATAGAATAATAATAAAAATATATATCAAATTAATGACAGAAATAAACAAAATATTGTTACAATATAGTTATAATTATAATTATATTATTATTTATTTATTATTATCACAATAAAATTGAAAATGCGTCTTCACTTTTAATTTAAGTTCATATTTATTTATTGTAATGTCTCACCCATACCGGTAGACACTATTATATATATATATATATATATATATATA
>Ga0214545_1001672_pt1 | contig 41920 bp, 17 predicted proteins | sample CNSS4metaG_FD_160064 | JGI IMG/M metagenome (GOLD analysis project Ga0214545, IMG submission 160064) | Root nodule microbial communities from cowpea collected in UCLA plant growth center, Los Angeles, California, USA - CNSS4 | ecosystem: Host-associated > Plants > Roots > Nodule | place: USA... | reverse complement strand
TATATATATATATATATATATTATTTTATTCTTATTTATTATTATCTAACAATTATATATAAAAATATATAAAATAACTCATAATATCTATCTAACAATATTTTATGATATCTTTTAATTTATATCTATATAATATTAAAAAATTATCACTAATATCTAATAATTTTTTTTTCTAATAAAATAATTATTCATCGATTCTTATTTTTTTTTAAATAAATACTTTAAATAAATAAAATTTTCAAATTAAATTATAAGTAACAAATTTACTTAAAATATTTAATCCTATTTATATATTTTTCTAATTATTAAAAAATTATGTTCTCACACCCACCGTTACTCTTTCAACTATCAACCTCTTTTTGCAATTTTTCAGTTTCGCTGTAGATAAACTTTCTCTCGAGCACCTTCATTTCGCTGGCTCAAAAATTTCAACTCAACGCATTTGGTTTTCCATCTTTCTGTTCACTCACTCACCTTTTTTGTTGTTTCCCTTTTGCAGAACTTTGAATGAAGAAATGGCGCTGCCACATTCCATCACTCTGCCCTTCTCCTCTATCGTTTCATCTAGGGTTACAAAACAGAGCTCCAATTCATGTTTTCTTCCTAAACATAAACCAACCAAGCACCTTCTCAATTTTACCCTTCCCTTAAGCCTGGCAAGTATATTAATCTCTTCTCCTTGCAATTTTTCTACGACCCTTTTGGATAAAATCAGTTTCTTCATAGATTACTCAGAGGAGAAGAAAATAAGAAGTCAAAAAGGAAATGAATTGAGATTCTTAGCTTTTCGACAAATTAGATGGAATATTTTTTATAAAAATTCAGAACTTCATTTTTTTTTTTTTTTAACTTGCAATTCATTTTCATCTTCTCACGTTCATTTTCTCCGAAGTGTTTATGGAGAAATTCATTCAATTAAGGTCTAAGTTTTGAGTGTTAAGTTTGATAAACTGTTATATTTCTCTCAAACAGGATGGTAATAGCAGAAAAATAAGAATCTCAAGCAGAGTCCAAGCACTCAAATCTGACGGTGGTAAATGGAAAAAAACATCTAGTGACTCTGATGATGATGATGATGATGATGATGATGAGAACGATGCACCAACTGGGTCTGCTAAAAATGACCCTTACCTTATGAGTCTGGAGGAGAGACTGGAATGGAGGAGGGCGATTAGACAGGTGTTGGATAAGGAACCCAATGTAGAAGAGGAATTAGAGCCTGAGGAAAAGAAGAAAAAACTGCAGAAGCTTATGGATGATTACTCTCTTGTTGTGGATGAGGATGATCCAAACTGGCCTGAAGATGCTGATGGCTGGGGATTCAGCTTGGGTCAGTTTTTTGACAAAATTACTATCAAGAACCAGAAAAAGGATGATGACAATGATGATAATGATGATGATGTTGACCGTCCAGAAATAGTGTGGCAAGATGATAATTACATTCGTCCAATCAAAGACATAAAAACTGCAGAATGGGAGGAGACAGTATTCAAAGACATAAGTCCCTTGATTGTTCTTGTGCACAATCGATATAGAAGGTTAACATCTGTCTGTTGTTTATTTTGTACATTTTGCAATCAAATAAAAGTAAAAGTTCTTAATTTTATTTTTAGGCCAAAGGAGAATGAAAAAATTAGGGATGAACTGGAGAAGGCTGTGCACATCATATGGAACTGCAGATTACCTTCACCAAGAGTAAGTACTCTCTGTAAAATCTTATTGCCTTTGGTTTCTGCTACTTTAGCATGAGATTTAATTTATTTTTTCTCTTATGAAAGTGTGTTGCAATTGATGCTGTTGTTGAGACTGAACTGGTAGATGCACTAAAAGTATCAGTATTCCCAGAGATTATCTTCACTAAAGCTGGCAAGATTTTATTCCGTGACAAAGGTATTCCTCTATATTACACACAAAAATATTTTAAAAAGAAGAGAAATTTATGTTTCCCGTTTCTTAATCCCTTTCCTTCTGACTTTGCTTAACTTCCATTTGGTGGTGCCTCAGCCATTCGCACCGCAGAAGAGTGGTCAAAAGTCATGGCTTACTTTTACTATGGAGCAGCTAAACCACCCTGTTTGAATAATGTGACATTTTCCCAAGAAAATATTCCTTCTATTGTCACCAATAATCCAGTGTCCTGAAAAAATCAAAGGTCCAAATTTTGAGCTCATCGTGCTGAAATATTTCAATGCAAAGATGCCTCTGACATTAGCCTTTGTACAATGAATGCAAGGGATAGCTCTATTGAATTGAATGCACATAATATGATGAAATAACTTTCATAAAAAGGCAAGAAATTTGTTAGAGCTGCCTCTTTTGATGAGTGTCCATGAAAGTCAACAGAGGAAATTAGCATCACATAGCTTGTTGGGATGAAAGAAAAATTGAACGTGGGAGATGAAAAATCGAGAGCAGGAGTCAAAACTTCATGTATCCTTGGGGCACTCTGCATATTTAGAGGATTCATTGAGTCATTTTTTGTATAAATGAGTGTTATTTGTAATAGATATGTTAAAGGGTGGTAGGAAGTTGTATTGGCTAACAGTACTGTATGAGGTTTTGATAGTTAGCCTTTGACAGAAAATAGAATATGGTGGCTAATAGTTTTATGATTGCATAAAATAATTCATTTTTCTCTGTTAAATCAGAGTAACGTGGTGGAGTAGCAAGTAGTATTTGATGTGTTTTGAAAAACTGTTTTATATGAATTTTAAACGTTACGAATTTTAAATTTTAAATTCTATTTTAGTTTTAACTTTGTTGAGTTATATTATTGAACTTGAAACTGGTAGGTAATTTGAAACACGTCCAATGTTATAAACTATTTCTTGATTCTGATCATGGTTTGTTGGTGCATAAGAATTAACTTATTTATCTTACGCAACATCATACTTCGTAATTTTAAGAAACTTGAAAAAGTTGTATCTGCTCTTTAATCTATTCACTCACATTGAAATAAATAGTTGATCACGTGTACTTGTTAACTATACGAATCAATGATGTATCTCAAACAATCTTTCCTTTTTTTTTCCATCTTGCGAGAAGTTTTCATGTTCCAACCACGGTATCGAGCTCTAGGCTGTTTTGAAATATATCAAGATATTCTAATAACTCAATTCAAATAGAGATCATTTTTTTATATAATAATTAAACAATAAAACCATTTTCAATAAAAAAACTTAAATATAAAATAAATATCCTGCGACCCAATGTTACGACAATGCACCTTTATAAGGGAATGCACATCAACTAATACATGATCATCAATGTCCAATCATTTACTGAATCACTATAATCTTACAACAAATTCAAACAAAATTTGCACCAACTTATAAGAAATATGGAACGCCTGTCTTGGGCAAAGCACAACAACTAATACATGATCATCAATGTCCAATCATTTACTGAATCACTATAATTTTACAATAAATTCAAACAAAATTTGCACGAGTCTATAAGAAATATGGAACGCCTGTCCTGGGCCCTCTCATCTGATTGTTTTCCTCTGTTTCAGTGAAAAATTTAACTTCTCTTTCCTGTCACAAAGAAGGTACAAGTTATAAGAAAATGAGGTTCCAAGTTATCTACTATAACCAGCAATTTTACATGCCTATTCACACTTGCCACATTTCCAATTTTATTCTATTTCAAGCATAGTTCCTTTATTTAAATCAATTTCCTTCGTATTTCAGATGTTAAACAAATAAATAGTTAAAGCTAAAAATAAAGTTTTTACTTATATTCATGTAAAAAGTACCTTATAACTGTTGACATGATCTCATTGATGAAAATATTCATAACATGTCCAATACAAAACATTATAAAATCAAATAAAATTAGTTATATTGGAATCCAGTTGAAAGACATACAAGACTTCATTTGTTTATCCATATGAATTGAACACATGTTCAGCAAGTTTTTACAATGATTTTTGCAGCCTGATCAACCAACTGCACTAAACTCATTACAAGATTTACAATCTATTCCGGACACAGTGATTACATCACAGCAAATTTAGCTATACTAAATTGAAGATTCCATGCCAGGTAAATAAAAGATGAAATTACATCATAACTCCATTGAAAGTTCAATAGTGACCACCGTATAAAACCGCGAGGCAACCATCTCATGACAATGGAGTCGTTATAGAATAAGCAGTATTTGATGCAATCAATCAAGGGAAAAGAAAAGCACCATGATACCACAAATTCAAATGAAGTGACCGGGATTAAAATAGCAGAAATAGATTTAGACAAAACAAAAGGCTTCAGATGACTCACCATATTTTCATTGAAACTCAGAATAGAAGCTACATTTCCACATCGGTAACAGTAATTAGGTGCAGACCATACCTGCAAATTTCCAAGGGAATCACTATTAACCACTAAATATTTACCAGACTGAAATTATATTTGAAAAAGTTAAAGGGTAAATAAAATGTAAGGTAATGTACGAAACATACAGTTACAAGGCCTTTATCTGGGAACATATACTTGAGGCCTTCTTGAACAAGTTGATGTGCTCGACAAACAAGATCAAGATTATTTATGTGATTGAACTACATTAAAAAAAAATGCACTGGTAAGATTAAAGCATAATATTCAATTCTAAAAGCAATAAGAAATAGATTGCATTACCTCAGACGTGACTCTAGATCCAAATAGCCAACCTGCACCACGGGGACTTACTGCCCATGTTTCAATATCTTCAGGATCACTCCACATTAGATCACAGAAAGGACCCTCGTGAGGAATTTCACAGTTCCGATCAATGATCCTTATCTGCAATAAAAAAAAAATTATCACTATCTATTAATCAAGATAGAAAATAGGTTTTGTTAAGACTGACAAAAACCACAATTCATTTATCATAAAAAAATTGAGAAACTGAGTATTTTTCTAGAGAGCTTATTAAAAAGCAAATATAATTTTTTTGTGCTCCAATATGATTGACAAATTTAAAGTAATTCAAACAAAATACCAAAACGGTTAGCAGTGAAGGCTTTCTGAAGTCAAACAAAAACAGGTCACATAATAAGTTAGAATTAAAAATTAAAGAAAAGGAAAATATACATGTGTTCATCTGTTCATGTTCCTGCCAAAAGTCAAAATAGTATGGGAATCATGGGGAACAAGGACCAGCACGCAGGCTAAGTTAAAAGACATCATGAAAGCAGAGTCAAGAACCATAAATTCAGAAACATCAAATATGCAATTTGACAGTACATGTAATGTATCCACAAACACACAGGGTATGGAGGCATTATAAGATGACAAATTGACACCATGGTGCAATGTGGGTATTGAAAATTGCACATTGTTAATTGAAAAGATATAACTAGACTGCTGAAAACAATGGTGAATCTAGAATTTTTTCTCCGTGGGGGCAAATAATAATTTATAATATTTTTCACAAAGTCCATATTTTACTAAAAAATAAATATAAAATACTTTATTTTCAATATCATATTATGTTTGAGCTTTCACCACAATTGTAATATTGGGGCACGATATAAATTTTAATGGAGGCCATTTTTTTTTCATATGTTAACAAATAAAATAAAATAAAAAATCTTGTGGGGGCAATTTCCCTCACAAGACATAATGTGCATCCACCAGTGCCTAAAAACAACGCATGTGAGGTGACAGTCTATGGCATAAGTATTGTGTTTGGCTAATAATTAAGAAGGGGGCTAGAGGACCTGATCAATTGAGCGAATGTCAGGAGAAAGGCCACCATGAACACAAAGCACCTGGGTCAAGCATAAGATGTAGAAGACTTAATTTTGAACAAGCAACATCAAGCAGAAGTCAAATGAGAGAAGAGAGTAAAAGATATTTACAGTTCCATCAATAATTGCAGAAAGTGTTAGATAGTCAAACACATCTGTACAATACCGCCATGCATTGGCATTGCCGTACTTCCTCTGGCATTCATCATAAAATCCGTAGACCTATCAAAACAGTAAATTAAAAAATTAACATAAATCAGCATGATACTTTGGCATATCTGGTCTAAGTTTCCACAATCATATCTCCATTATGAAATCTAGCATTGGAATGACATACATGGAAGTCTTTTATTTAAACAGTAGAGGGGCGTAAATAATGCAAAACAATGATATTTTCTATCTCAAAACCACTATTAAATTATAAAAGAACAGCCTTTTCATTTTATTTTCAATCCAGCTATGGAACCTGACATGGGGTCAAAGTACAAAATGGACCACAGGAAATAAATCATGGCTGGCGTGAAATTTTCGGAACCCTCACCAAATTTATAAAGGTGAGAATAGAGGGAAGGAGAGAAAGTTTAAAGGTTTGTTTATATTAGCGTAAGACATATTTAGAAAGTTGTATTATGTCCATAATTTACTCTTTCAAAGTTAAGCACCATCACCTCTTCATTTTTTTCAAAATAATGGATTGGCTGATGGAAAAATCACTTATCATCCATTAAGATTTTGTTGACTAATTATTTTCTTATAGTTATTGTTTTATTTTTCTAATAAAAACATGTATAGTCCTAATAATAATTATACAACTTTTTAACATGTGTATATACAGCCTTGTTTTTAGTGCCCTCCATAATTTGAGGTCCTGAGCAGTCGCCTACCTTGATTGTGCTCAGGGTCACCTCAGAAATAAACATTAGCACCCAGTACCACCACCAAAGCTTATTTGCAATTTTGCTAGCCTGTAATTTTTAAGGCTTACTACCATCATTACATCACTAAGAACATTTCAACCAAGGTTGCTTTAATAATCCGTTACTTTCCAGAAAAAATCACTTGCCTTTTTATGTTATTATAATATAAATAGGAAAAAAATGTATGTTAGTTAGTCAGTTAGTATTGGTTAGCATTTTAACAACTGTTTGATAGCTGCCCACAAACGAAACATTTCTATTGTATTTTATAGTTCTTTAATCCCTTTGTTTCTCTCGTATTTCTCTCTACTCTTTACATATATTGTTCCTCTTTTCTCTTCCCCTGTTTCTTTCTCTTCCCACTTAAATCTATCGGTGGTATCTAGAGCTTTACTGTCCTGGGCCATCAGACATAATCTTTCCACCAATGAGCACTGGAACACATGAAATGAAAGAAAACCTCATTCAAATTGTGCAATGCTTACTATCAGAGATGGAGGCAGACACAATCATTCTGTCAAAAAGGGAGAGTGGACAACCAGCCCAATTTACAAATATGGAATTTATGAAATCTCCAAGAGCAGATGTTCTAGCTAAGATACTTAAATGTGAAAGAAAGATACTTCGAGCAGGATGAAACTCCTAATGTCATGAAGATTAACATGGTGGGTATGGGATTGGATGATTAGTGGCACCAAGAGTATGGAAGATAAAAGATCCCTAATGGTCATAAATTCCATTAGTTTTCGTAGCCATTTTCAAATTTCAAACAAAACAACCATCTCCTAACATTGATTACAGCTTCAGAAAATTCCAAGCAACTACATTCCTATAGTTTAGCCAATTCAAGCTTAAAAATTTCAAAAGGACTAAATTTAAAAATGCCAATAATCAATTATTGGACGCAGAAAAAAAACCTTGTGAACTCGACAATACTAGCAAATGGTGGAAAATTAAGTAAGATTGCATCACTGCAATTGGCAAGTGATACTGTCATACACATGTAATCACACAACTAAAACTTTTTAATATCATAACTAACTAGCATGCTAGACTGACAAGATTCAGAAATATGTTGTAGACCCCTCCCAGCTGAATAAAAATATATAAAAATCAGTAAGTTTAGAATGATTCATGTAAAGATTTCATTCACAAGGCGTACCTGGGTTAATTGTCTACTTTCATGATTTCCACGTAAAAGAGTAATGTTAGCTGGGTATCTATGAAATTACAGAAAAATAAAGGATTGATAAATTTTAAAAGGAAAAAAAAAAAACTAAGAATCACACACCAATAACTGCTTCTCAACAAAAGACATAAATAATACAGCAAATGAAAGATGCAATATATCTAGCGTTTGAGCTTAAAATATGACCAGTGAAATCTAGAAGTTTACAATCACGTTTTTTGTGCCATGTTAAGCTGTAGATAAAATCTTTACAGAAGAGCTCACTGATTAATATGTTCATGTTTGGCCATCCATGCAAGAGCTTGGACATATTTCAGAAAACTTGATCAATCTTATTCCTTCCAAGGAGAAGAAACCAAGAATTGCATACCGTTTGCAAAATCTTATCAGATACTTAAATGGTGATCACAAAAACAAAGACAGAAAATAAATGTAGAAACACTTTTGCTTCCTCCTTCCCAAACCTTACTTGAAATTTGCCCTGTGAATCCCTTTATCATTACCACCTTTTTATGCTAACTGACCCCTAGAACTACCCACACCACATAACCTTCCTTTTTTTACATGAAACACCAACCATTATTGCCCTCCTTTTCTTCCTACTGTACACCACAGGACCAAAGGGTCAAATGGTCTAAATCCAAAAATAAAAACCACAATTAATGCTCCAATGTAGAATTTGAATACAACAATAGAAGACCAAATAAAGTTTGTGGTTCCAATGGTAAGGACAAGCTGTGTAGTAAAAACTAAAATAGAAGTATTTAAAACTATCACTGAATTAATTATATGATCATATTCATAAAAGTGTACCACTTGCAGATGGATGTATCTGCCCAAAGTCAAATATGCTACCAATTAAAGACTGTGGTGAAGTGTCGTAAGTATTTTGGTATTATAATTGAACAAGAATAACTAACAATATATATGTTATGTATATTGTCATCCAGTCACGGATTCTTGAATATGGCAAGATTACTGAATTTTACAGTAATTACCTTCAAAGGTATCTAAGGCACTTTCTAATAAGTTAACCATGTAAAAATCTTTAAACTGACGTGGTATTAGACACTTTGATGCTAGGTGGGACTTAATCTTAAAACTTTTTTTAAATGCCTACGGCTAAGACAAATTCCAAGTGAAAATCTTATTAACAACTCATGCAAAAAGCAATAGCATGTCAAGTGTCAAAAGAGGTGCAAGCATAAGGACATACCTAGCTTTTAGAAGTAAAAGGATGGTAAAAACCTCAAGACTATTGTAACCTCGATCAACAAAGTCTCCCTGCCATGCATTTACGAAAATATAAAACTTGAAAAACAAATATTAAATCATTGAAGTCAAAGTCAATGTAAAAATAAGGGTGTAAAAAATACCATAAAAATATAATTTGTCTCGGGCACATGACCCCCGGTTTGGAAAAGTTTCATCAGATCATGGAATTGACCATGAATATCACCACAAACAGTGACCGGACTATTGACAGGTTGCACATTGGACTCCTCGATAAGGATCTCTTTTACCTAAGGTATTTGAAAAAAACAACTTTTTGTTATGGATTGAATAGAAACAAAAGAATATGCATGTTAGTATAAAACATGTTTTAGTAGTAACACCAAGGTGCACAAATGACAATTATAACTAGTAGCCTTGACAACCACTGTACAGCAACCTGTGTTATTACCAAGTTACTAACCTCATTCCCCGTAGCATCCGCAAACAAAATATGGCTAACTTATCACAAAATAATACAACCATGCCCAGCAATAAGCACAATGCAAACAAAGGCAGCCCAAGCCAAAACGTAATTGTTTTCTAGCAGGATTTCAGAATAACGCCAAACATCCTTTGGAGATTGAATTAAGTTGGCCCATGAAATGTCACTGCCAAACAAGATTATTTCTACTGTAATGAACTATGATATTTTCTTCACATGCTACTAAGAGTTCTTATACTCCAACCTCTCATTTACTGCAGACGGCTTTTAATAAAAACTTTTCAATGTAACTATGGACTTTATTGGAAAAAACTTCTCCATAAACACTTTAAGGACATAAAATCAAATAAAGATTATCTACGAACTAAAACTGTTTTAAGCACATATTAGGTTACAAAGAAACTCGTTCCGTATTTTCTTCTCCAAAATTTATCCAAGCCATTGGCCGTTAGCATAAAGGAAACAAAAACAATTTATTTAGCAATGAGACAATTACTTCGATAAATGACCAGGTTGCAACTGACTTTATTAAATACCATCCTCTTTGAATTGGGCACAATACAATGCATGAAGAGTGTGAGAAAGAAAAAACTGTAGACATGCGATACAAAGACAACACTCAGAATTTTGTTTGCGAAAAAAGTTCAACAAAAAAGGATAAAACCGTCCATGCATATTAATGCGAGAATCCGAATAATCCAATTCGGCAACAAAGGCTTGGATCGAAAAGACAATGGGAACAAAACGCATAATCAGATTCCTAATTAAGAAAAAAAAGGGGAAACGTAAAGAGAATAAAGCGTGGGCATGAGAGAGTTTTGGAGTACATATTCGCAGAGAAGTTGAAGCTCGTCTTCAAGAAGATGTTGGCCATCTTTAACCTTCAAGATCCACTGGTCCAAATCCATCGTCTCCACAAAATGGTAACGGTTCGGTTTCAGTAACGAAAGGGCAGAACAAGAACCACGGGTGCGAACGATGGATTAGGTTGAAAAGAGTCAACAAACTAACACTTTATATTCGTTAACCTTTTTTATCTCCTTCGGTGCTTACGCCTTCTGCTTATAAACTGTTCAGACTATTTTTCCCTTCAAATAAATCAAATCAAGATAATTAATTTATATAAAAAAAAAAAAAAAAGTATAACAAACAGATTATCATATCTAAAAAGAGTTGAGAGAATTGATTCTTCAATAACAAATTGCGAGGGAAAAATTTAACTTTCACAAGCCAAACCTTTGTATTATTTTTAAAAAACGGAAAGACATTATCACATTTACAATCAAAGAAATTATGGTGGAAACGTGAGTTTGATCATGACTAGATTTTTTCACTCATCCATGTAACAGAATTATTTTTTTTTTCTGCTTTTGCATTGTTATAAGTTCCAGTGGGCTCTTGGCAAAGGGTAAATTAAAGTTGCCAACTTCTCTTATGCTTTTATTTATATCGGTTAACATGGAAATGTGATTAGAATTTTATTCATCACGATCAATTGTTTTTTAAATTTAATCATTAATTTATATTATTTTAGTTTACATATTTAATTTTGATGCAGTCTCGAAAGATTGTGCGTGTCAAAACCCCACATAAGTAGGTTACGGCGACAAAATTCTATTTATAATAGCTTGAGTCGCGAGCTTCCTACAATTATTTCAAAAAATTGTCACATCAATAAATTTCTTAAAATTTGTATTTTTTCTTTTAGTTATTTGATAACCCCTCTACCTTGTTAATATTATAATTGTAGCCTCGTTCATTCCATCTTAAGTTGGGATAGACTAAAGTCTAATATAATTTTGTCCTAATTCCATCTAATTTTATTTAACATGAATTTGATTTAAGTACGTTATAATTTAATTTGATGTGTGTCTCACACAACCTAATTTTCATAAATCTATTTAGATTCAGTTTGACCAACCTGATCTTTGCATGCTCGACCTTTTTTGTGTTGTATTATATCTAAATCAATTTGACTCATTAAGACTTAATTTGATGTAGAACTGGCCTATTAAATTCTAAAATAAACTTGACCTAATTTAAGACTCTTATAGATAGTTTCTCCATGCACCTCCATAATGTTCTTCTTGCATCTCCGTGTTTGTTTTTTTTAAAAAATTGTTATTTATGAATTGTGTAATTCAAAAGTCATTTTGAATAAAATACTTTTCAAATTGTATAATTAAAATTTAGAAAAATAAAAATAAAAATTGTGAAAATGCAAAAAGAAAGTTACAGAAATAATGTAAAGGTTGTTATTTTCTAATGATTTCAAATTAATCTTTAATTCTTTTGATCCAACCTAAGGCTTTACTCATTCAACTCGACTTAGATTTTTATCATTTTTTCTTATGTGTATAATTTGTGTACTTTTATTCACTTAGGTTGTGTTTTTTTATAGATAGATTGGAATGAGAGAAAGAGGAAGAAATAAAAAAAAAGATTAGAAAGTAAAGTTGGGGTTGTTTATTTTAAGAAAACTGAAGGTGATTTTGAAATTGATTAGATAATCAAATTTGTTAAAGTTTACGATTGAATTGACTTATATGAAATATTAAAAAAAAGTTTTAATATATAAAAGATTAGACTACAAAATTGTCCATAATATTTAAAGTAATATAAAATTATGTGTAAATGATTTTGAATTATTTTTATCAATTTTATTAAATGGTTGAAATTATAAAAAAAAAAATTATTTATAAAAAAGTGAATAATGCAATATATTTAGTATGAAAATAAATATAACATTTACATTTACATATTGAATGCTCAAGTTAAAAATAATTTATTTACATCAACATTTTTTAATGATAATTTTAGAAGTAATAAATATTTTTAATGATAATTTTAGGAGTAATAAATATTCATTATAATCATAATAATTAGAGCGGTTAGAATGGGTTGGAACCGGCGAGCCAACCCGGCTTACCACGGGTTCGGGCCGAGTTGGGTTGAAATGTTTTACAAATTTCAATACGGGTTGATTTTTGACCCGACTCATTTAGAACCCGGTTCATCCGGGTTTAACCTGTGGTGAGCCGGGTTGACTCACCAACCCGCAGATAAAAGGGTAACACAAGTATTTTTACTTTTTTTTATTAAGTTGGACTTTACATTTGGGTCATGTTAGGGTGTTTTTGATCCAACACATAAATAATTTGTATTTTTTTATTTTGGTTTGTATTTGGATTGTATTAAAGTTTATTTAGATTTTAATTAGAATTACAATTTAGTTTTAACTGGAAAAAAAAAATTTCTTAATTAAGTGAACATGTGGGTCAACCCGTTTAACCCGTGATGGGTCGGACCGAGTTTGAATTTTTTTGGCTCACTAAAAAGTGAGCCGAAATGGGTTGACTCACTAAATCATCAACCCGTAGTAGATCGAGCCGGGTTGGACCAGATTACTCGTTTTGATAGTTCTAATAACAATTAAGGTTATTAATTATTATTTGCATTGTTAATTTTTAGTATTTTATTTTCATAATAAACAAATAAATACGAGTGAAGTAATTGGAAAATTAGGTATGGGTATTGCTTTCCATTGTGATAACAAATGAACCAAGAAATAAATTTGGAGGAGAATAATTTAATGAAAACGTAAGTCTGATAAAATAATTTAATAAATTTGAATACATCGTCCTCTAATCTCACCGCATACACAAAAATGATATTTGGAACGAATCCTTCTAATAATCTCTCACCACCCCTCCTTTAAACCAAAAGGAACATGAAAGTCACTGGTTCCTTAATTCTTTGTAAACAATACATCTGTGCAAAAAAACTCAAGTTAATCTTAATGATATTTATTTTTCATTTAATTTCTTTTATTTATTTGTTTTGTATAAAATCAAAGTCATGCAAGATCTAATATATATCTATTCCAATATTCATAATGCACTTACCTGATTAGACTTGTCATCTATATTTTAGGATCTATATTTTAGGATAATAATTTTACTTTATGTTACGATCTCAAGTAAACCTAGATAATATTAACTGATATGATTTGAGATATGATATCCAAGGTACATGATACAATTTTGATATTATCTCAATTTATATTTTCTCAATTTCACCGTATTATTCGGAAAAAAAAAATCAGAGTTCTAGATAACCAAATAAAAAAGAAACATTTGTACTTTAAAACACTTTTAACAAATATTAATTTCTATTATACTTATTTACTAAAGCAAGTTTTCGGTCATATTAAAAAATACCTTTTACTTTTTGATTTTTTTTAGGGTTAAATATGTTTTTGGTCCCTAAAGTTTCAGTGAATTTTAGAATTAGTCCCTTTTCGAAACTTGATACCAATTTAGTCATTTATCTTTAGAAATGTGTGAATTTAGTTCTTATTACCAGATTTTATTAAGTTTATATCACGTTTCAGATTTTGCTTCAATATTAACTTAAATATTATCATAAAATGCACTTAAAATGTCAAATAAACTTAACAAATTTGGTAAAAAGGACTAAATCTATATATTTCTAAAGATGAAAGACTAAATTAGTATAAAGTCTCAAAGAGAGACTAGTTCCAAAATTCACTGAAACTTGAAGGATCAAAAACATATTTTACATTTTTTTTAAGATATTAACATTTCCTTCTTCGAACTCTTTTAATTATTAAAGTAATCAATAACATCGTCTATTTTTAGTAATGATCACATTTAAAAGGAAAAGGAACATTAATATATAACTAATTTTGAATAAAAATTGCTTTCTTTTATAAATTTATATTTTTTAAAAATTAATATTATTATTTTTTTAATTATAGTTACTAAACTAAATTATAGGATGATAGAATTTGAATTTTTTTTTTGGATTTTTTGGTGTTGTTTATTTACTGTATCTTCATATAATTTTTTTTTATTTAACATAATATTATTTTAATGGTCACCGGATAATAGTAAAAAAAACAATAAAAAACCTGAACTCAAAATTTATCAACTGCGGGCCAATCAGAATTGTAAATGTGATTTTATATTAAATATTTAGTTGGATAGAGAGGAAAAGCCCGCAGATTCCTCCCAAAACCATACAATTATTACGTAATTATAATTATTTAATGAAGGGTTTCTAAGATCCATCATCGAGGCACACAAAAACCACCAAAATCGAATATCCAATTATCCATTCACACCGAGAAACAAGGGTTTCTGCTACTTCCCTTCTACGGTATCTCGCTACACAACTTTCAAAACACGCTCTCCACTTCACTCACTCTTTCCCTGTTCCAAATCCCAACAGAATACAACAATATTAATAACAATAAAAAAAAGGAAAAAAAAAAGTAGAATATTTTCAAAGTATAAAGTTAAAGATTGGAAAACAATTGCATCAAATGGTACTTGTAAATCTCCGCTTAAACTTCGGTCGCATTTTCTGCATTCCCCTAACCGTCACTGTTCTTCTCTCCTCCGCCGTTCCCTTTCCTCCCGCCACCGCCACCGCAGCATTCTCTCACTACCGCAGTGTCGCCGCCTCCGCATCGCCGATGAATCCGTCGTCGCTCTCGCAGTCTCACTCTCCGCCTCCTCCGGTGGCGAAGAAGGTGGAGCACGCCATGGAGATGTTCGGCGACGTGAGAATCGACAACTACTACTGGCTCCGAGACGATTCCCGCACCAATCCCGAGATGCTGTCTTACCTCAACCAGGAAAATGCCTACACCGATTCTGTCATGTCTGGTGCGAATCCTCTTTTTTCTTATCCTCTTTGGCTTTCAGAGTTTTTTTAGTTTTCTTCTTACTTTTGATTTATATTTTTCTTTTGAAAATACACTCCGCCTAAGCATGAAAGTGTAGCACACTATAATCATGACTGTGCATGTGTGGATTTACTGAGGAGTCTTGGTTACAGTAGCAAGAAGTCATCGTTGGTTTAGTTTCTGTAATTGATTGCACGGACTCGTCTTTTTTATGAAGTTTGGTTCTCGGGAAGGGAATTGTAACACTGTATTTGGTGCGGTGACAGACGAGGAAAATTTGAAATAATTTGGATTTGCTCTCTTTCTCTCTTAGTTGTATATTGCATCTGGATTAGTATAAAGCAACAGTTTAGGCAAACAGACCAACTTGTGACCCGTGATTATTCTACAAACATTCCGAGCTAGTAATTAATTCACAACTGTGCACAAGACAAAACGCCTTCTAAACAGTAGAAACTATGTCACCATCAGATGCATCCGTGCTTTCTAAAGTTTATTGTCAAGCTGGAGGTTGATTGATGGGTTGGTTCCGGTGTAACTTGAGGAGTGCTATCAACACACTCATGTTAATAAGAAATTATTGAAAACTACAAAATCATGACAATCATTAAATAAAAAGTATGATCCCCAAAATTTTTGTGATTTTTAATGAGTTTTGACTCAGCATACTGTATTCAAAAGATTTTCTTTCAAAGTGTTACTAGAATTTCTCTTATGACTTTACAAGTCAGTCTTCTGTTCGCTTCCTCTGCAATATATGGAAATGATTCATTGATAAACTGAGCAAATATAATATAAATGGGTAAAACGCTCTAGGACTGTGTGGTGCAGACTTAGGAATCCCTTTGATGTGTCTAACCTCTTCACCGCCACACACAGTCACTTTTAAAGGAAATTTATTTAGATTACCAGAGGAAGTTATCCTCATTTTCTTTAAATTTCTAGGAACCAAGGAATTTGAAGATAAGCTTTTTGCTGAGATAAGAGGAAGGATGAAGGAGGATGATATCTCTGCACCTTTACGCAAAGGGCCTTATTACTATTATGATAGAACTTTGGAAGGGAAGGAATATGTTCAACATTGTAGGCGCCTTATATCTGATAGCCAAAAGGTGCCATCTGTGCATGACATCATGCCCACAGGACCTGAAGCTCCTCAGGAGCATGTTATTTTGGATGAGAATGTCAAAGCACAAAGTCACAAGTACTACAGTATCGGTACCTTTAAGGTTAGATCATAGTATTATGGCATTTTTTTCACTTTCTTCTGTCTAGTTTCCCAACTTCCAACTGCTTTTATTTTATTTCAAGCTACGTTTATTTTCAGGTTAGCCCAAATAACAAGTTGGTAGCATATGCAGAAGATACCAAAGGAGATGAAATATATACTGTTTATGTCATTGATGCTGAGACTCGAGCTACTATTGGAGAGCCTCTTGTTGGTGTCACAGGATACCTTGAATGGGCTGGCAATGATGCCTTAGTTTACGTCACAATGGATGAGATTCTCAGACCTGACAAGGTGGGCCGTACTCCTCTGGAATCAGTATTGTTGTCGCATTCAGTTCTAATAATTTTTCGTTTTTCAACAATAGCAGCAACAACAACCAAAACTTTTATCCCACTAGACAGAGCCAGTTAAATTAATCAAACAATACCATTGTGTTCTTTCCGAAATCACTTCTTTAACAAGACCATTTCATTCAAGATCGCTTATTAATGATCTCACTCAGTCTTTCTTGATCTACCTGTACCTTTAGCTGTTGAGCAATCCTTCATCTTACCAACTCCTATAACTGGAGCCTCTATTTCGATCTTAACTTCAACTAGCTAAATTCTTGCATGTCAAGCTCTAGACCATTTGTTGGGCATTATAAATCCCAATCTGATTAGGAGTGAAATTGGCCAAATTTAACTTAAATTTTAGCCTGATAAAAATGCTGAAAACAGGAATATGAGATTTGTGATTTACTGTGTGATGCTGTGTTTCCATGTGGCAGTGATACTGAATGTTTTCTGGCTAATTCTTAGCCTGACACTTAATTCTGATTGATTAGGGTTCAGTTTTTGCTTATTAAGGGAAAACTGCTTTCTTTTTAATTTGAAAATAATAGTTATAATAATTAGGGTTGTTTATTAAAAAGAGCTGAAAACTCATAATCTGGAGGAAAGACTATATCACAATTTCTTTTTTTCCAACTATGAAACGAGCAGGTCCAAGCCTTGCTCCAATCTGGTATTTAGATATGTCCACAATGTTTATTTTTTGCCATAAAAAAGTTCCCTTTCGGTAGTCTCATTTCTAAATCCTTGCCTTGTTAGTTGTCTACTTTCTGCGCTAACATCTTAAGTAATACAGGCATGGTTTCATGTGCTGGGAACAGAACAGTCAAAGGATACACTTCTTTACGAGGAAAAGGACAATATGTTTTCTCTAGATCTTGAAGCTTCTGAAAGCGAGAGATATTTGTTTGTTGCGTCAGAGAGCAAAAATACAAGGTTCAATTTTTATATGGATGTTTCTAAGCCCGAAGAGGGTCTTAAAGTTTTGACACCTCGTGTTGAGGGCATTGACACAACTGTCAGCCATCGTGGAGATCATTTTTTTATTAAGAGGAGAAGTGATCAGTTTTTCAATTCGGAGGTTGTAGCTTGTGCTGTCAATGACACCTCCTCAACTACAGTTCTCATTCCTCACAACGAAAGGTAAAACAATCTATGTATCATTGCTCAGTTGCTTTGCTCACTCTTGCCGTAACCTTGATAAATTATATAGCAACTTATTTATGAATGTGTACGGACCACTGGTATTGCATTCAGATATAAAAATTACAGCATAAATAAGAGTAAAAAACTTTTTGAACAATGCGATTATTTATTGCTGATTTCCTACTTTCTGGTTTAGTTACTAGAAAATGATGAATTGTTCTTATACTAGATATAATATTCCCCTTTTAAAAGCAATGTATTAGTATGTGGCAGTTAAGCCTGCATTCTAATAGGAGGTTATTTTCTAAGATGCTTAATCGTTTGCTGCTTATGCAACTTTATTTTCTTTGTCTCTATTGTTTTTGTTCTCTTAAACTGTTCTTGATAATTAATAAACTGTTTTGGGCTGTTACCTTTCTAATTAAACTTTGGTCAGCTGTTCCTTGGCTGGTGGTATTATATTCCATTACAGTTTATGGTGAACTGATTTTCTGCCACATTATATTTATATGATGATCCTTGTCATCCCTCAAAATCCAAAATCATTAGCATGAATGAGAAACAATAGAAGTTCATGGAGCTTGTGTCTTTCTCTCTAACCAAATCTTACATTGAATTTTTTTTTTCTTTTTTAGCGTTAAAATTCAGGATATACAACTTTTTAGTGATCATCTAGTAGCATATGAGAGAGAAAATGGTCTACAAAAAATAATAGTTTATCACCTTCCCACGGTTGGTGAACCACTAAGAAGCCTTGAAAGCGGCCAAGCAGTTAGTTTTGTTGATCCTGTGTATTCAGTGTATCCTACGGATTCAGAGTTTTCATCAAGTATTTTAAGGTTTTCATATAGCTCACTGAGGACTCCTTCCTCTGTATATGATTATGATATGAAGACAGGCACTTCTGTTTTGAAGAAGATTAACTCGGTAAGTTAAATGGGCTGTTAAACTTAAGCTTTTCGATTTTGCATTTGGTCTTTTTTCGGTCTTAATAGTCTATCATGTAGACTTATTTGTTCTATGCAAGTCGTTGTATCCCTCGTTGTTAAAGTGCTTCTTCTTGGTATCATAATTTTGACGTTTTGCCATGTTATGCATACCTATGCTTAAAATATTTAATGTTGTCTGATCAATACCTTGGCTTTGTTATTCTGATTGGCATTCATAATTTTTTGAATGATTTCTTCATTTCATATTTGAGCTGTTATTGTGTGCTGGTTTTTTCTCAAGGAATTTACTGATGTTTGATGGATTTCGAAAGACAGCATATGAAATACTAAAATCTGACTTTTGATATAAGTTGTCTCTCGGGGAAAGCTATGACGAGGGGACAGGTTGACTTAGCAATATTGTGGAGAAAGACATCAAATTAGTCCCTAAAAGTAAAAAATATTCTAGTCCCTAAAATTACAAAAGTAAATTCTAGTCCTTAAAATTGGCCACTACAGTAATTTTAGTCCTTAAATTGGTATTTGTCGGTCAATTTGGTCCATAATGTTAAGGACCAAAGTGATTGATGACAGTCAAGTAAGGACAAAAAAAAAAAAAACTTAACGCACCGCAATGCCAGAAGTTCCTTGCAATGTGAAGGTATGAGAAAGGGTCGTCGTATGCGGCCTTGTAGGGTTTTAAATAGCACTATAGCGCCACTGTAGCAGTGTAGTGGTCTAGATCAAACCCTTCCTGTTACAAGGGCTGCTGTAGCGGACCAAACACTGTGCTTAATAGTGGCACAGTGTGTTGATTCAAAAAAATCGGAGACACCGGGGATTTTTTGGAGGGAAATTTTTGCGATTTTAATTTTCAAAATTGGAATATATGGATGTGATAGAAGATTATGACTGATAAAATCCCACTAATAATGACTTGTTTCTGTTAATTGTGGATGTTATTAATTTTGTGTGGTATATATTGACTTGTATTTTTTCCTGAGTCAAGATACTAATGACCTTGTATTGTTAATTATGAATGCTATAAATTAGTAATTTTATCATTTTCTAGTTTAAAGGTATATAGTATACATTATTGTATGAACTATAAAAGAATTTCAAAAAAGCAAGTCAGCCACTATAAGCAATCTTGCTATAGTTCTTTTGGATCTCTCAGCAACATGCCATTTTGTGGGATTTAAAATATAGTGCAAAGAGGTTGTTTACATGACCGATCGATCATGAAAGCATAATTCTATTGTCGCCCTCAAGGACCTTAGAAATATGGGTTGTCCCTTTTGGGAACTGAACTGATTGATTTGGTAATGTTTAAGTGACCAAATTGACCTTTGATACCAATTTCAAGGATCATATAGATGCATAATATTTCAAAGGGTTCTGAGGCAATATTCATGGTATTCGGAATCTGTGAACTATTATAAATTTCAACTTATCTAGGCTTGAAAAGGTGTATGGTAATAATGGAAATAGTTATGGAAATGATGCCTCCATTTATTTTATCGTCATTGTTATTCTTATTAGGTTTTCTTCTTTTTTCTTTGGGGTGGTTTAATTATTCTGTATGGTCTTATTTTACTCAGGTTCTAGGAGGTTTTGATTCAGCACGTTATGTCACCGAAAGGAAGTGGGCACCTGCTTTGGATGGAACTTTGATTCCCATTTCTATTGTTTACCGTAAAGATGCTGTGAAGCTTGATGGATCAGATCCATTACTACTTTATGGATATGGATCGTATGAGGTAAAAGCATATAAGTTGAGATAGATTGAATTGCATACAACAATACCAATTATGAATTCTATGCTTTGATTTTTTATGGGATAGTGGATGAAAGTTGCTAGCTTCTGTTTTCCATCATTCTTTAATGCTTGCCACTTGAAAGTAAAAGGGATGTTGTACTTTTTTAAAAATTTTGCTGCTAAACACTCACATTTTTTCTTATTAGAAACAAGATATAGTCGTATCTTTGTCTTATATCATTTAAGTACAACATCCCTTCTGATTGCTTTATGTTATGTCATTATTGATTCAACTAGTGAAGATAGTTATTTGTTTACTTCAATGTTTGCTCTTGTATATATGGACGGCAGGCACTAACTGTTAGCCTGTTTGTTCCTTTGGTTACAGATTTTTTCCGTTTAGGAATCTGGTCTTTACACCTTTGAACATTTCTCCTTCCGTTTCTTCTAGAATCTATAACTTAGTGACCTCAAATTGTCAACAGATATGCGTGGATCCCAGTTTCAAATCAGCAAGGCTTTCATTGTTAGATCGGGGTTTTGTATATGCCATAGCTCATATACGTGGAGGTGGGGAAATGGGGAGGCAGTGGTACGAGAATGGGAAGCTGTTGAAGAAAAAGAACACTTTTACTGATTTTATTGCATCTGCTGAATATTTGATTGAAAAAAAATTCTGTTCTAAGGAAAAGCTGTGCATTGAAGGAAGAAGTGCTGGTGGTTTGCTAATCGGTGCAGTTCTTAATATGAGACCAGATTTATTCAGGGCTGCTGTTGCAGGGGTACCTTTTGTGGATGTTGTGACAACAATGCTTGATCCAACCATTCCTCTCACTACTTCAGAATGGGAGGTAATTTTTTCTCTTATTCTGCCATTCCATATAGATGTTTGAAGGCATTCTGGATTGGGTTTTGGAAGCGGATTTGTAGGACTCAAGATAGTTGATTGAATTAATGTATTCTTCCTTATTGATGATAATATGCCAACTGGACTTGTTTCCTTGCTAAAATGGATGAATTTGTCTAGCCAAGCCGTGTCTTTATAGAAACCGTTTCTACAAATTTGTTTCTCATAGTATACTCTAATTTTGTTCAACCTTGTAGTGGACCCTATCATTTTCCATGTTTTTTAGTGGCTTTAACTGGGCCCTTCTTTTTAATTTTGTTGCAGAAATACTATTTTCGTAATTTGATTTATACATGGTCTTGTTATCCCCTGGATCCCGTTTATGTTTTATTTTTTACTGGATCCTTAAACCAGTGAAATTGTTTTAGCATTCTTTTTCATCTTATTTTTCGTAAAATGTATCAGATTATAAATGTGGAGTTATTTTTTTAATTGTCATACCACTTACTTATCGTTTAAACTTATGTAATAAGAGGCATTTTATAGCCATCAAAATCTTCGAGATTATTATAATTGTGCGGGTCTTTGTTTCACATGTGTCATAACAAATTTTGAATTTCATTATTTAAGCTAGTCCACAGTGTTCTATGATGTTATTTCTCTTGTTTTTCTTTTTCACAAATGAGATTGTTTCCTTGTGTTACTGCAGGAATGGGGTGATCCTAGAAAGGAGGAATTCTACTTTTACATGAAATCATATTCCCCCGTTGATAACGTGAGAACCTTTTGGCTGTGCTTGATGCGCTGTGTTCTTTCATTGGCTATCATTCTTTTTCAGTCTGAGCATAATTTTTATTTTTCTCTTGTACTAAATGAATTTTAGGAATAATTTTTTTCTAAGTCCTCTCTCATTTTATGCAGGTGAAGGCACAGAACTATCCACACATTCTTGTTACAGCTGGATTGAATGGTAATCATATCTGACTCAAGTCACTAAACTGTTCTCGTTTTTAACTTTAATACTTAAAGCCAGATCATTCTTTATGTTTTGTGATTACTGATAAATTGGTTTTACGCGTGACTTGTGCATCTTACATCCGCTTGTGCATGCTGTAGACCCACGCGTTATGTATTCTGAACCTGCGAAGTTTGTTGCAAAACTAAGGGATATGAAGACTGATGATAACATCCTGTTGTTTAAATGCGAGCTTGGTGCTGGACATTTTTCTAAGTCGGGAAGGTATTCTCAGATTTCTCGTCTTCCGGTACTTTTAAATTTAAGAAAATTTTTAAGTAAATAATAATAAAGTATCATTGATATTAAACATTATCAAGTCACGTTTCTTAAAACAAAAGAACATGTATTAGGAGATTTTTGTCTTGGATTGTGAAAATTTCTGTTCAATGCTATTTTTTGTCTTGGATTGCAAATTGTTTTTATGACAAACCAATTTTTATTTTGCATTCTTACCATAAGATATCTTATCGGGGATTAGGTTGAAGATATTTTGATAGAGAGATTAAAATGAACGTTTTTTTGGAAAGAGATGTAGAACATGGAAAGATGACAATACATATTTATAAGGTAAAATAAAACCAACTTGGGAACTAGAGAGGCCATTTCGTTTGAGAAAATGTTTTCTACATTTAGTTACAAAATTACTATCTTATTTTCACTTCGTTTCTAATTTATTTGCGTAGGAATCAATGAAAGCAAAAAATAAGAACAGAAAACAATAAAAACCTGATTTCATAACATGCTTAAAAAAAATTGAATATAGAAAATAAAGTAATAATATGCTAACATTTTTAAGTGTATAAGTTAGAAAATGGAGACAAATGATTTTCTAAAACCAAATGCACTCACTAAATCTTTTGAAGAAGTTAGATAAGAGATTTTCTAAAAATATTAGTATGTAAGTTAGTTTTAATTGATAAAAAATTGATTTATTTTACCTTTTTATTCTTTAAAATTAGTTATTAAAAAGTTTACCCAAACTCATAAGGAGATATTTGTTTTATTTAAATTAAATGCACAGTAATGTTAACATGCTAAAATTATACTTTTGCTCAGAGTATAATTTTAATATGAACAAGAATATAATGGGAGTCTTGACCTCGTGCTACCTCTTCTGTTTTGATGGCAGATGTTATGGTTTTACCTTCTGTTAGACATTAATGTTTTTCTTCTGCCTTTTGGAATGATAAAAAAATTAATAATGTTGTTCACTTTTAAAAATTTAAAAGAAAATGTTGCTAAAATGTTATCAGACAACTGTAGATTTTATTTTGTTTTGGTTGTTCATGTGTTGTCTGTCAATGTAGATTTGAGAAGCTCCAGGAAGATGCCTTCACTTATGCATTCATCATGAAGACTCTAAACATGATTTAGTCTTTAGATGCATGAGGTGCTGATGTCGTCGAGATGGGTCATTAATACATCCATGGCTTGAGTAAGTAAATACCATCGTAGTTCTGAGTGAGAGTTTATTATGTCAGACGTTTGGGCCATCTTAGGAATTAAATTGCTAACAATCAGAACAAAATCTGATATTACCTCTGCAATTCAGAAATCATGTCATTTGTAAAATTCCATTGGTAATTTATATTACAAATGGGAAGATATGGCAATTAAGGATACGATGCATCTGTGTTTATCTTATCTTTCAAAAATAATGTCTGAATTGCTTTTAACCTGGATTTGGGTTGACAAGATATTATCTATGGTAGTGTTTTTTTTATCTTAGAAAAGGCAAAAGGACCAAAACACCCCTGACTTATTATTCAAGTTGAAACCTAATTTCTCTTCCGGATCGCGCTTTCACCGGATTTCTGTGTTGCATCATCACTCTGCCTTTCAATGCCGCCGCTGAAAACTGCTATGTCACGTAAGAACAGTAAGTTTTTTTTTTTTTACAGTCTATATGTCGCAACATTTAAAATATTATTCTGAGTTATAAACCAATAAATTTGTAATGTACATTATAGAGTTTAAAAGAGAAAAAAATTCAAAAAAGGTGTTATCATTATTAAATAATAATTGATGAAGCTGGATTTCTTAATTTGTAAAAAGTAAACAAAAAGGGAAAATGCCACTCTAGCTAACATCTTTAGATATTGTAGAAATGAAATAAAATTTGAATGATAAACTCAAACTAATTGATAAAGTGGGGAAATGAAACAAAATAATTCAATCACACCAGAAGGATGGGTCCTGAACATTGTGCAAATCTAGAAAAGCTTAATCCTTCGTCATTTGATGTAAGAGATTCATAGATACCTATTCCTAAGTACCTTATGTTAGGATGGCCTAAAAGGTTGAAACATATCTTAAAAAGTTTAAGTGATTAAAATATTATTTTGATGAAAACCTAGTACATTAATCTTTAATGTTAATTTTAACTTTTAAAATTAGACTTGTGGAATTGTTATTCATTGTATAGTTAATCAATTTAGAATGTTAGAACCCTAACATTTTTATCATTATTTGCAGTAGATAGCTATTAGAACCCTAAATTTTATGAAAAGGATTACCATGTTAAAGTCAGAACCTTTGTACCTATAAGTCTCTTGAAGAGACATCTGGCCAAACTTGAATACTCCCATTTTCCATTTCTTTGCCTCCCCAATTATTTGTTAGCTTTCCCACTTTTTTTGTTAGTCAATTCAATTTGACAAGCTTGAATATGCATGCCTTGCTATCCTATTCATGAATTAGTAGGCATGTCCTATTTTTTTATTAAGCACCCATCAAATATTATTATATTATTATTTTTTATTTTAAAGTATAAAATATTTTTTTCTTATTTATTTATAGGAAAATAATGACTTGTTCATTTAAGATTAATCTCACATAGATACTATTTTTTAAGTTTTATAAAATAGAATAAAGAAATTGAGTGTGTTGAATTCAATAAAGAAGTGGATCTTTCTCTTCCATCAACCAATAACTGCAGGCCCTTACTAACTTTTTTAAGGATCCAATCAAATATATTGAATTTTTGTGGTCATGTTGACTTTTTGGTTTGTTACATATTTTTAACTATATTTGTACTTTTTTATTTTATGAAAAAACATAAATATCCTTAATTGATAACTCCTTCAGATTTTAAAAGATTTTTGTAAAACTGCACTAATTTTTTAAAATTTTTTATGATTTTTTTTAAATTGTGTAAGCCATTGTATATATACTCAATAATCTCGTTTAACTTAGGAATTAGAAATTTAAATATCTCTTCCTTTAAGATAATTTTAAACAAAAAGATTTACAAAATACAAAATTATAATATTTAAATGAATTTTATGAATATATATATATATATATATATATATATATATATATATATATAAAAAAGAATTTAGTTATTTATAAACAAACATCATAAGTCATTTCTTTAATTAGATAAAATATTAAACGTTTAGCAGGAGAAAATAATGTATATGTGGAAAAATATATATTCAATGACTTATCTTCTTCCAAAAAAACAAACTTAACTTATTAACAAGTTAAAAAAATGGCAAATAAATGTTAGTCTGAATTGGATAATATAAGATAGTACAAATTATAGTAATTTATTTATTTATTAATAAGGCGTTCATCTTATAAATCAATAAATCAGAGACATAATTGATTTTTTTTAAATAAAGACTAAACTGATATATTCAAATAAAAATTAAAAATAATATTATCTAACTAATTAAATTTCGATTTTTATTCAAAATTAGATTGATTTGAGTGTTAGAGTATCTCTTGTCTATTACAATTCAAACTGCAGAAACGATCGGAAAGACTCGAATGTTTGAATAACAAGCGGGTACATGGGGGGCGCACGACCTTCGAGGAACAATACCAATCTTGAATCTTAATTTGATGAGTATGAGTGGTGATAAAATGAGTATAAAATTGATGATACCCGAAACAGTGTGATTGAAGAAGTTGGATGACAACAAAAAACCAACTCATGCATTGTTTAATAAAAAAATGAAAACAGGTTTTTGAGTGAAAGAGTCAAAGATTGACAGAAATAAAAATGAATAAACCTACAGAAGCAACGGCATGATGATGATGATGATGAAGTAAAATTTGAAATTGGAAGATAAGAAAAAGCATTATTGTTTTTGTTCCCTACCTGCAGCTAATCAGTGTGTGGTAGACAACATTTTCACACATGATTCTGTAACCAACCAAGGTTGTGTGAATGAGTGGATATGCAGAAGTAGGACCCTCTTAATGGTTTGGACTATAATGTTAGCTTTTAAGAAATTTGGGTCCCTTTCTTAAAAGTCTTCAACTTAAAGTCTGCAAAATCCAAATTTCAGTTCAACCACAATCATCCCACATGGACCAATCTCTTTGATGGCGCAATCACCGCAATCTAATAACACTAATTTCCATTATTCATCCACTCATTCCATTCTCATATATCTCATATATCCAATTTTCACAACCCTTTTGCCTCACTCTTTTCCGATTCTAAAATACTATTCACTTCACTATTCGTATTCAATCAAAACAAAAACCACTCCCACTTCCTTCCCTAGAGTCTTTCATTCCATCTTTCCTTCTTTCTTTCTTTGGATTGTAATTTCTGATTAGACACTTAATAAGACAATCCAATCTTCTCATTATCCGATCATTACCTGAAATTGAATATCGGTGTTTCGATAACGGTTAAATGAATTGTATAAATATCAAATTTCAGAATAGCGATGAAAAAGTTAATTTATTAGAATAAAAAGTGAACTTTAAATTTAATTCATCCTTGTAAAATTAACTTGTAGATTAAGATTTGTATCCATATATATATATATATATATATATATATATATATATATATATATATATATATTATATTATATATTTGTGGGTTAAATATGTTTTTGGTCCCTCAAACTTCAGTGAATTTTGGAATTAGTCTCTTCAAAATTTTATATCAATTTAGTCCTTCATCTTTATAAACGCGTGAATTTAGTCTTTGTTACCAAATTTTGTTAAGTTTATTTAACATTTTAAACGCATTTTATAATAATATTTGAGTTAACATTAAAGCAAAAATGTGTCAAATGGTGTAAACAATTCAAATACCATTATGAAAGGAGCTTGAAACATAAGATAAACTTAATAAAATTTTGTTAAAAGAACTAAATTCACATATTTTTAAAGATGAAGGACTAAATTGGTTAAATTTTTTTAAGAGAGACTAATTCCAAAATTCACTGAAATTTAAGGGACCAAAAACATATTTAACCCTAAATTTGTCTCATTTCTAGACAATGTGGTATCTCTATTCATAAATTTATTACCTTTAAATTGAAAATAGTCTCAATTATCAATATAAATTAAACTCGAATTTTATCAGTATTGTATCTTTTCATGAATTTTATCATAATCTTATTTATTTTAATAAATCCACTTAAACGAAGAAGATAAAAATCCTCTGCAAATAAATTTATGATTAAATTAAAATAATTTCACACCAAGTAATATATCCAGTTATTCATTGTTGTTTTCAATTGATATTGTTTTCCCTCAGCATCACCAACTACCACTTCCTCATTTTGATCCACATCACACTAGTAAACTTTTTTCATTGAAAGGATTGGAATTAGTTTTAGTAGCAAGTGGTGAAGTTATGCACAAGAAAGTGGGTGGTTGCTACAAAAATACTGAATTGTGTCTCTAATTGTTCTTGTCTCGCATGTCTTGCTACAAATGTTCTTCAAGCTGCTTCGTCCATTTTAAGTTCATTAGTTTGCTTGTAAATGTAAATCACTAACGTTAAAAAAACAACTACCTAATTAACCTATGTATTAACTCAATTTCTATGTTTGAGATTTACCTCTACTAATTTAGATCAAGTCTAAACTCTTTTTTCTCAACTTAGTACTTATGTTCTTAGGTAATATAGAGATGACAATAGATATTATTAGGGTCTCAAATGTTAAGAATTAAGTGTGAGTCTAAGTCTCATATTGATTGAAAATGAGAAAGTAGAATACTATATAAAAATAAAGACCCATAAATCCATTGTCTTAAAGTTTTGGGTTAAGAGTGGTGTGAATGCTGTAGTTTAATTCAGGTTTCATTGGTGTTGTATCTCTCTAGTGAAACCCTCTCCTTAAAAAACTAACATCAAATTCTATTATACTCTTAAATACACCTCAACTTATGACAAATTAACTTTTATTACTATTGCATTAGTACACGAGTGAAGATCTTGAAACCTGACTTAGAGGGATTTGGTTAGACACACAAAAAAAAAGAAAAAAAAAATCATGAGATGATGGACAATAAATGATTTTATTATTTGTGTTGGAATTTTCCAATTATCTATCACAATTTTAAGATAAATTTAAAGTTTCATGATAAGTAAAAATAAATAAAATGTACAACATATAAATAGAAATACTCATTAATTTATCATCTTTAGTTTTTGAATTAAAGATGATATCTTGATTTCTTATATAGATTTATTAAAAACGCATTTGTGTTGTTTTTTTTTTCACAAAAAATCTACCTACATCTTTAGAAAACGTTGTTATTATTATATAAACATTGTTTATATTTAATATATGATAAAAAAAAATTACAATCATTATAATAATCTTTTAGAAGAAACAATTGAATTTTTAAAATCAATTCCGTTTAAATAAAAAAGAACAAATATTTATGTATTGTGTACACAGAACATTATAATTGGATTTTTATCCGAAAAAAAAAACTTCACCAAAAATTCAATAAAAGTAGTGCAATGCTAGAGATAGATTCAAGCCATGGCAACACTCGTAGATAGTGTAGTGAAATTTGGATTTTTTGTTGAGTTTTTTGGTGTTATTTCTCTATGTTTTCATAATACACTGATTATCATTAATTTTGATGTTTTAAAATATATTAAAAAAATATTTAAAATGACAACATAGTGTATTTTTAATGTTCAGTAGAGAACAATACCAAAATAACCAATAAAAAATCTGAACTCTAGATAGTTTTGTTCAACAAATAAATAATGAATATTTATAAAAAATGGAAATTATACTGAAAGACGCATTTCACAATAAAAGGAAAGTCATTTTCAACATTTCGGTGACTATGAGAATATTAAGATCCCTTAAAAAATTAAGATGTCGGGGAAAAAAAAGAAAAGATTCTCTATCACCAAAAGTGTTGGGTAAGAAAAAAGTATTGTGTAATTTTCTTGCATAATTACAACAAGTTTCGAATATATTCATACACCATTCATCTTAATTATTCTTTAAGATATCATCTTTAGTAAAACACACACATTATCTAAATAGAATTAACACATTAGTTGAATAAACAACCATTATTTTTGTTAAAGGTTCATGTCATTACTGATAAATTAAATTATTATAAAAAAAAAAAAAACTAGAGATGCATTAATAGACCATTTTAATAGTAGGCAAAGCAAAACAAAAGGTGGAATAGTCAACCCGTGACAAATTCTTAATTGAAAGACCAATGAAACCATTGTTCTATTATAACCACAAAAAATAAACCATTTTAATGTTTTTTTTATTATACATTTTATTTCTTTTTAGGATTAAATATGTTTTTGATATCTTAACTTTCAGTGAATTTTAGAATTAATCTATTGGAAAATGATATTTTAACCAATCTTTTTTGACCTATTTTTAACCCAATACTTTAATCACCGTTAGATCATCTATTTTGATTCTTTTTAGTGATGTGATATGATGATCTAATGGTGATTGAAGTGGTGGGTTAAAAGTGGGTCAAAAAATGTGAGTTAAAGTATCATTGTTCTTTTATTAAGTTTATTTGATATTTCAAGCGCGTTTCAAAATAGTATTTGACTTAACATTAAAGTAAGAATGTGTCAAACAATATAAACAACTCAAATACAATCCTGAAATGCATACGAAATATCAAATAAACCTAACAAAATTTAATTAAAAGAACTAAATCTACGTATTTTAAAAAATAAAGGACTAAATTGGTCCAAAATTTCGAAATGAATTAATTACAAAATTTACTGAAAGTTAAGGGATAAAAACATATTTATCCCTTTCTTTTTATTGGTATATAAACGGTGAAAATTGTGTTGCTGTGAAGGAAGGAAGCTAAGTATGCTTATTGACAGAGAAAAGTCAATATTCATCCTGCTTCTAAAAAACAAATAAATAGTGATAGTTTGTTCTATGCAATACAGTGAAAAGGAATCCACAAAATAATATACCTATTTTTCCATCAAATCATGATTTAAAAAAATAAAAAATAAGATCATAATATTTAAATAATTTTTCATATTTTTGTTAATACTAAAAGTATAGTAGATAATCTATTATTAATACTATTTTTTTGACGAAGAAAAACCACTTCTCTCTAAAAGAAAATTAAGAAAATGATATTATTGTTAATGATGTTTGTGAGATGAAAATTATAACATGTTTGGATTATCATTTCTTACATGTTAAGCATACTTAAAAAAAATGTATATATTCTTTGCATCTTTTACTTTAAACATGGTTTTTAAAGTTTTACGACAGTAACATAACCATATATAAAGTAATCCAATCCAGAATGCGAAACATGGATTATACATATTAGAGTTTAATCTTATTTACTTATTTATTATTGTTATTATAAGATACTTTATATATTTTACATTACTTTTTCTTAAAATAAGACTGATAATAAACACAATAAAAAAAAATACAAGAGACACTTCCTTCTACTAAAGATCATGTCTTAAGCTTTGTCTTTATTAAGAATAAATGTTCATTTTAGCAACTGAATTTTGTAATAAATATCAATCATTGTATTGTTTTTTATTTACCTTTCATTTATTGTATGTTACAAAATTTTTTTCCTTAGTTTTCAAATTAAAAGTTGCACAAATAATAAAGAGAGAATGATATATGATATATGTTTTACAAATTCAATGACTCAAGTAAATAACAAAAATAATGTGATGCGTATAGATTTAGTTTATGATTGAACCTGAAGATGGATTCAATATACTGGATTTAAGGAAAAAAAATACGAAAGTGAGATCATTTAGATTAAAGTAAAAATAGTGAAAAATAAAAAAATAATTTATTAGAATTTGTGAATGATATGATTTTTGTGATAAATTAAAAAAATAAAAATTATAAAATAAGATTGCAAGTTTATTGTTGTGATTCAAAATTAATTTAAAATAAATAAAATTGTTTTTAAATCTCATCAATTAGTTTTAACTTAAAAAATATTTTTTTATTACTTCTTTCATTATTTATTTATTCTTTTTCAGATTTAATACTGGCTCTCCCGTTTTGATAACTATATTTAATTTCTCAAATAAAATTTGAAGCAAATTTTCCCACGTTAATGTCATTAGTCGGTACTAACATAAACACATGTAAGCGATAACGATAGGTGTTATTGCGCATGTATGTAAGTATTTTTAAAATATTAACTATGTGTAATATTATATTAGTAGATAATAATATTATAATTTTATTAAGTTAATATATAAAATAAAATTATATTTATTAAAAATAAAGTAATATATATTAAAAAAGATGGAAAAATAACTGTTGATAAATAAAAAATAAAGAAAAAAAACAAAAATAGATAATTTTATAAAAAATTTGTAAAAATAATGATCAATTTTTAAAAAACTTATAAATAATTATATTTTAAAAGATAAAATTGATATTTTGAAAAATAGACCCAAAAATCTTCTTTAGCCATGAATTCGTTATTCTTCAAAAAGAAATTTACAAGAGAATGACTAATATTCTATTATTTTTTATTTTAAAATTTTAAAATAATAAGAACGGTACATGTCGAAACTTTAAATCTAAAAAACGATAAAATAATTATACGCTTTTTTGTATGATTATCTAATCACAACAAAACATGTCAGGTGCTTAAGATCTTTTACAATATATGACAAAAAAATGTAGATTTACAGTAATTATTTTAATAACTATATCTATCATTGTTATTTGTTCACAGTGTAAAGAACTTTACTGTCATGATACATAGAAATTAAAGTAAAACATAAAATACTAACAAAAAAAAAGAAAATACTACTTTACTTATAAAAATAGTCGCATTAACAATTATGAAAGCATACTTCTTTTCTTGATTTTCTTTTAAATATGTGATATTTTTCTATAAAAATATAACAAAAATAAATGTGGTATTAGTATTAAAAAAATTACGTCATTAAACTTCTATCAATTATTATAAATAGTTATATTTTGTTTATAAATTAAATTATTTAATTTTTAAACTTTATGAAATTTAAATAAATATTCTCTTAAGGAAATCATATTATAGTTCAACATGGAATTATGTTGGCCACATAGAAAAAACAATTCACATATTATTTATTAAAAATATTTTATCAACTAAATAAAATTTTAAAATGAAATAATTTATAATTTAATTTAAGAATAAAATATAATTTTTCATAATAACTTAATATGAAAAATATATTTAATTAATTATATATATATATATATATATATATATATATATATATATATATTATTTTTTTTTTTTTTTTTTAAAAATATAAATATACAGTTGAATGAACGTGCGGCGTACCAAACATCCAATTTATTGTCTCCTCATTGGGGTTTCTCGTGGGCCATCTTTTTTTTTTTACATTTTTCTATTCTCTTCTTTCAACATTTTCGTAACACATTTCTTATTGATGTATCATTAGCGTATTTTATTTTTAAACCTTCAACTAATAAAAAAAAACAAATTATTATATATCTAGGTTTGTTCATAACATTTACGAATTATTTTCTGAATATATAAAATATTAGGTCTCTAGATGTGATTACATAGCATTGTGAATACATTCTAATTTAATTACAATAGTCGATTAAAATAAAACAATTTAATTTTTAAAAGCTTAATTGTTGCTCTTGATCAGCATCATCATACTTTAAAATATATTCACTCATTTAAAAAAAAAAATAGAAATGATAGAGGTTAATTTCCTAGGAACAGAAAAACATAGAACTCCAGAACAGTCTCAAGAGATTAAGAACTATAAGTAAAGAATAAAAGAACCAATCTCATGTTAAGACTTGAAAGAGGCAAAAACACAAATGGAATGTGTTCAAAGAAAATGACATCTAGGGTTAGCTACTTCAATAACCCAAGTAAAGTGGTTTTGAACAGTGATAAATAACACATTTACATAAAATAAATTCTGAACATAATTTTTTATAAAATGATGAAAAGATTGATTAAATTTGAAATAATAAAACTTAAGAGGCTTAATCAACTTGAGGGTGAAACACATGGAGATGGTGAATTTAGTTTTATAAAAGAGAGTGGAAAGAATTTGATTTGAATCTAGTGCGCTCCAACGTTCAAATAGACCAAGGATCCTCGTGATTCATCAAACGGTCACAAATTTCCATGTGAAGTTCTTTAAATTGATCCTAGGCTCGCTCGTAAAATCCCCTTCCAATTTCACTCACAAGCTCTTTTCATTCTTCTCTCAGACTATATATCTATAAATATCAATCCTGCATGCAGATCTCCAACAATCAAAATTACAATGCTCATTTTTCACCATCTTTATCATCATTATACCTTCTTCTCTACGTGAAATAATACAATAAGAACCCCAATGTCCCACTGTTACTTTTTCAACCCTTCTTCTTTTTCTTCCTGAATTCTTTTCAAATTTCTTTTCCTCACCCAAAGTTTTCTCTTCTCAGATCCTGATCTCACCAAGACCCACCTTCCAAAAATGCAACTTGGGACATGGGTGCTGTTCAACCTTCTTCTCATATTTTCACTTCTCACTGAGTTCTCTGAAGGTGTTTCTCAGGCACCAATCTGTTCAGAACAAGACAGGGCTTCTCTTCTGAGCTTCAAAGCAAGCATTTCGCAGGACACGTCACAGACACTGTCCACGTGGACGGGCAGAGATTGCTGCGATGGCGGGTGGGAGGGAGTTCAGTGCAATCCATCCACGGGGCGAGTGAACGTGTTGCAGATTCAGAGGCCAGAGAGAGATGATGAAACGTACATGAAGGGTACTCTTTCTCCATCTCTGGGCAACCTGCATTTCTTGGAGGTAATGATCATAAGTGGTATGAAGCATATTACAGGACCCATTCCTAGTAGTTTCTCAAATTTAACCCACCTTACCCAGTTAATTTTGGATGACAATTCCATTGGGGGTTGCATTCCTCCAAGTTTAGGTCGCTTATCCTTGCTTCAGTCCCTTTCACTCGCTGGAAACCATCTGAAAGGACAGATCCCTCCAACATTTGGGGTTCTCACAAACCTTGTCCAACTTAATTTAGCAAGAAATTCTCTCACAGGTCCTATCCCCCTCACTCTTAAAACCCTTCTAAATTTGCAATACCTTGATCTCAGCTACAATTTGTTATCAGCTCCCGTTCCGGATTTTATCGGGGAGTTAAAAAATTTGACTTACATAGACCTTTCCTCTAACCTTCTAACCGGAAAAATTCCAGTTTCCTTGTTCGGCCTTGTAAATCTTTTAGACCTGTCCTTGAGCAGTAACAAGCTCACAGGGAACATCCCAGATCAGGTTGGAAATCTGAAATCCCTGACCAGTCTTCAACTCAGTGCCAATCTGCTCACAGGGCACATTCCACTGTCGATATCAAGATTACAGAACCTCTGGTATCTCAACGTATCGAGGAATTGTCTTTCAGATCCCTTACCAGTAATCCCTACCAAGGGCATCCCTGCCCTTTTGTCCATTGACCTGTCTTACAACAACCTTAGCCTTGGAACTGTTCCTGATTGGATCAGAAGCAAGCAACTCAAAGATGTACATCTTGCTGGGTGCAATTTGAAGGGAGATCTTCCACACTTCACAAGACCTGACTCTTTGAGCTCCATAGACCTGTCAGATAACTACTTGGTTGATGGTATTTCAAATTTCTTCACTAACATGTCCAGCCTGCAAAAGGTCAAGCTCTCCAACAACCAGTTGAGGTTTGACATATCTGCAATCAAGTTGCCAGCGGAGCTCTCTTCCATAGACTTGCATGGAAATTTGGTGGTGGGTTCATTATCAACAATAGTGAATAACAGGACGAGCAGCTCTTTGGAGGTTATAGATGTGTCAAACAATTTCATTTCGGGACACATCCCAGGATTTGTGGAAGGCTCAAGCTTGAAGGTACTAAACGTGGGAAGCAACAACATAACAGGTCCTATCCCAGTCTCTATCTCAAATTTGGTATATCTTGAGAGACTGGACATCTCAAGAAATCACGTATCGGGAACCATCCCCTCAAGTTTAGGTCAGTTGCTGAAACTAAAATGGCTTGATGTATCCATAAATGGATTAACAGGTCAAATTCCGAGTAGTTTATCACAGTTAACTGGCCTAAGGCATGCAAATTTCAGGGCAAACAAACTGTGTGGTGAAATACCACAAACCCGACCATTCAACATCTTTCGACCGGTTGCTTACGGCCACAACTTGTGCTTATGTGGCAAACCTTTACAACCATGCAAGAAACACGGAAGCATGGGTCAGTGAGATGCTGACTCTATCATACTAAATATATATTATATATATATATATGCTCATGTCTTGCGATCATTGTTACATAGAGCAAAATAGAATAGGTACCCCCACATCTGAATATTTTTCTTTTCGAGGTCGACCACAATGCAAGTTCAATTTTATAATTCAACATTGTTTCTAATAAAATATGCATTCATTTTACTACGAGCTTAGATTGTATATTAGAATGGTCTCAACGGCTTTTTTGTGTGGGTATACTAAAAAATATCACAGTAAACACTGGCACATGTGGACCTAGCTTTTAAAGGTTGACCACAACGCTAAAGAGCACCATGTCCTGAAAGAATCTTATCCAGAAAAGCATGGCGTGAATCAAGCCAACAAACGCACAGCAACTCCTACAACTGAATGCTACGCACATGTCAATGTCATGAATAGCTGTAGCCACACACCATACTACATCATCAATTACCCTAAACATATAATAAGCAAGAAACATAACTAAAAGGCATCAGCCACACACCATACTCCATCAATTACCTTAAACGTAGAATAATCTAAGACAAAAACTAAAAGGCATCAATCTCTTTGTAGAAAACAATGTGGCTACGATTCATCAAATATTTCATGGGAACATTACAAAAGCAAAATGTTGCACTGGGATTTCAAAGCATTTTAAAAAGTAACAACTAAACGTTAGCGCCGGACTAAAACATATTTCAGAATTTACAACCCTAGTCTCACTACGAAATTCAGCAGCCTTTCCATAACATTTATAAGCTCTAAGGAGTGCCAAAGCGCCATCACTACTCTTCATCGGTTAACTCTTCTTCCACTTTTGTAGCAGTTTCCTTATCAGATCCAGCTTCATTCTGCACCAAAATCAACCTAGTTAGAACAAAAGAGCAAAAACAATAAACAAATAACAAGAAATATATGTCCACACAATAAAAAAGTAAACATACAGCTTCAACTTCACCAGCTTTATAGCTTTCCATAGCCTTCTCATATTCTGCCTTGAGTTCAGCAACCTTATCCAAATAAGGCTTCTTATCCTGAAGTACCAGGGTATGTCGAGAACATTATTTAGCATCAAACAAGTAAAGAAACACAGAAACACTACGCAACAGTTTTACTTACTTCGTCAGTCATAGACCTCCATTTCTCACCAGCCTCCTTCCCAACCTATGATTTCCCAACAAACAAGACAACCAATAAATCCCAACTACAATTCATTTGGTCAAACCAAAGAAGGACTTAAGCATATTTAATATACCCTTTTAACATCCTTCGAATCAGGATTAGCTTCCTTAAACGTTTTTCTAAACTCATCCCTGCAACAGATTATTGCCTCAATCATACTCACAGACAAACAAACCACGGAATCTTTAACAGCACAGGCACATACAAACAAAACAATCCTTACAAAAAGACAAAGAAGGCCGTGGAAGGACGCTTAGGCTTGTTAGGATCCTTGACCTTCTTTACCTTCTCTACCTTAGCCTTTTTTGCCTTTGGCTCTTTAGATTTGGGTTTCTTCCTACACAATGTCAAGAATCAAACGTCAATAAAAGCACTACAAACCTTTATAAACACAAATCATGGAAAAGGAAGGAATCGGAGCAACCACCTCTCTTGCTTCTTAGGTTCGGCAGCCTGGTCCACAACCTGCGCATCTGAATAATCAAACAAAAACAAAGTTATTATAAAGTCACTGATAAACAGAACAACTAAAAGAAAAAGAAAAAAGAATAAACAGTCATACCAAGGTTCATTTTAATTTTAGCCTCAAGGCTGCAATTGTGCATGTCGATGAGTGCCACCGGCACATTCTTCTTGCACTCGTCACTGCAAGGAAAAAAAAAAAAACACACTCACATCAACAAACAAACATAACGAAACTGGAAGTAAAAGATGCTCTACAATTTCACTGCGTCGTAAATAAAAGGCATAAATAATATCGCAACATAGATAGTCCAAAACCTAATAGGATAATATCAAGAACAACGCGAATAATTTATAATTTCAATTATCATAATCAATTTAGACGAAAGAAGTTACAAAGAGTAACGAACCATCGCGCAAAAGCACTGCCATCTTTAGCACGAACAAGAACGGAAGCAGAGCGAGAATCAACAGCGTCCACTCTCTTCCTCGTCTGAGATGCCATTTCTAATCACAGTTTTCTTCTGCTTCACACTCCACTGGATTCGAAGTAAGAACACAAAAAGGTTCCAATTTGCAATATATAGTATGAAATCATAGGAGGGAAAACTGAACAGTCATGCTTTTCGTTTTAGCGCCAATAACCGCGCCTTTTCCTTTTCATTTCATTTTTTCCTTCCTTTCCCTCATTTCTGGCCCACTCATTTTTTTTTGTTAAATTGGACCCTTGCATAACTTTTTGTCAAGTTTCCATTATTGGCCCATTTCTCCGGGACTTGCTATTTTGTCAAGTTTTTTTATTTAATAATTGTCAAACAAAAATTCAATCACTTTACCAAAAAAATTCATCTAGTATAGAAAGAGGGAAGATCTAGGTTATTTGTTCCTGCACCTCCATAAGTTTCTATCAGCACTTAATTTACAAAAACATTCATTTTATAAATTTTAATTGTATAACTAAAAAGTTATTTAATAGTTGGAGACCGTCCGCGTTTTTCTTAATTTAAATTTTAAAATTTAATATAATCATCGTTATATTTAAATAAATAAATTATTTATATAATTATATATTATTATTATTATAATTATATATATTATATTTAAATAATAATAATATAAAAATTAAATATTTAATTACTATTAAATATTATAACAAATAAATTAATAGGTAATAAATAATACAGTTAATAATAGTAATAATTATACTAATAATATACTTTAGTTTTTATAAATATACTTTTATTTTCTTCATTAACTTAATAACATTACAATATCATTAATTATAAATATAATTCAAAAAATACGTACAGAGAAACGCTATCAATAGCATCTGTGTTTACTCCAGTAATAGTAATAATTATACTAATAATATTAAGTATAATAATAATGATAATTTGTAATATAATAGAAATTAGTAATGATAAATTTAAAAGACATTTTATTTAAAAAATAATTATTCTTTGAGATTTGATTATAAGTTTTATCCATCAAATTTATTTAGTTGATAAATAAAAGTAATTTGAAAACACCTATGATTTATTCAAAAACAAATACTAATTACGATTGCATAAAACAAAACATGAGAAATTGTTTACATATTGTAGGTTATAAACATAATATTATTAATAAAGTAAATATACAAAAATGGTTTTTACAATAATATTAACAACAATAGAAGGGAAAGAATACTCTTTTTTGCAATAAACCCATTAAAAAATGTTCAAATCAACCTCTACAAGCATTATTTACCATAATAGAGCTAGCTCTTTATTATTGACGTTGAGAGTTTGATCATTGAATAAACATTTGAAAAAAAAAAAAAATTATGAAACTAAAGAATGTTGTTCTGTGCAGAAGTTGGTCTGGTGTACTCTGCACTGCATATTGTGTTTTGCAAGATGTTAAAACCCTCTCCTAACTTAGAAAGAAGTTAACTTTTTTTCCTCCAAATCCAATCACACCTGATGCAAATCCAGTTAAGGTCATTGTGATTGTGTAATGAGTATTTTAATTGTCTCTGTATTCCAGAGATTCCACAAGGTTACACTGACACTAAAAGAATCAAAGCAACACCAGAATGTTTGCTTCGCTTTTTAGCAAGGCATAATCGTTCAGAGTATTGTATTTGAGCATAAGAAAAATAACGAAAAGATAAAGCAGGTAACATTCAAGTTTTTCCCATTTGATTCACACAACATTAAACATCAACAACATGAAGCATATAAATCACACGTAGAACCCAAAAAGAAAACAAGTGAAGTGACTTCTTAACCTTCAAATCTTCATCATCACACATTGTGAGTGGTGTGGTGGTGAAGGTGAAAGAAGAGAAAATTGCCATCGTCAAAGTTCAAAGAGTAACTAAGAGGATCGTAGATAAAGTTGTTCTTAGTGGAACAACCCTTCTTATTCTTCTTCATTTGCCTCTTCATATATGCTCTAACCCTCCAAAACCAACTCCTCAACCTTCTCCTGCATTGCACAGCCACCACCCCAGATTCAAATTCAAAACAACAGCACATCAAAACCATCTCCACTTCAGCACACAGAAAGAAAGGAAAAGAGATGAGAAGAAGTTAACACTCCTTGGTATTATATATGCAGAAAGATTACTTTTTTGTGTTTGTTTATGTTGGGTGTATCTATGTCGTTTGAATGGATGGCTTGGAGGAGAAGTTTGAAGGGTGTCTTTTTCCTGTTTCCTAGGAACTGATGTGGCAGTTGTTGTGTTCTGTGAGAGAGAAAAGTAGGGTCATTACTCTTAACCGGGTAAACCAGTGTGGTAAGGAATAGATAGACTGACACATATGTATGGGGACACTACTTCACAGATACTTTCTCCTATTCCAATAATAATCTACTATAATATATATATAACATGTTTCAACTTTTCTGTCATATGTTATTTTTGTTGGTGTTGGATTCAGAGACAGTGAAAGTTGTAGAACAAAACATGGTGAAGACAGTGTGTTGTGTAGTGTTTTTTTTTTACTGGTGAAAAGTGTTGGTAGTGTATGCATGTTTTGACATAAGACAAGGAATGGTGTTCACAGTGAAAGGCCTAAAATTACGCTGTGAAAGTGAGAATGTTGATATCGTTTTCCAAAATATTTTATGGATGGATTTATATCTGACTTTTGATGGATGGATGATTACATATAAATGATTACAAGAAGTTATGATTACTGGAATTTAAGAATTTTAAGTAATTTTAAGTCCAATTACTAATGTAAGTTTGAAAGATTTTATATTGATCAAACTGAATTTCTGTCACATATCCACGACTTCAGTATTATGTTAAAAATCGCCTAAAATTAACACTGACTAATGTTAACATTGTCCGATTTAAAATTTTTTTTCTCCTTTTAAATCAGGGTCGTGTTATATTATAACAATTTAGAATTTTAATTTTGGTCGTGAAAGGTTAGAGCAATGTTGGTGCAGACTACAATTTGTGTTGGAACAGTTTAAGTATAAATAATTTTGAGTGAAAGTTGTGTAATTTGATACAATTCAGTATTTTTAATTTGGCTTAAATAGTCATTTGGTCCTAGTTTTGGTCGACTTTTTTCACTTTGGTCTTACTTTTGAAATTGTTTTCAGTTTGGTCCTATTTTTTGTTATATTTTTTCAATCAAGTCCTTTTTGCTAACACCGTTAAAATAGTTAACGGATGTGAACAGTAACCGCCACGTGTCATTTTGTGATTTTTTTTATTTTTTTATTTTTAAAAAAAAATTAATTTTTTTTTAAATTTTTTTAATTTAAAAAAAAAATGTACACGTGTCAAGCCCATATCATGCCACGTGTCATTTTTGTGATTTTTTATTTTTTTTTTAATTTTTTTATTTTTTAAATTTTATTTTTTAAATTTTAAAAAAATCCACGTGTCAAGCTAATATCATGCCACGTGTCAGAGTCAGTTTTTTTATATTCAACTAGTCTCTAACCCGTGCATACGCACGGGTCTTTTGTTTTTGTTTTTTTTTTTTAAAATAATATAATTAATATTATATTTATTATTTATAGAAAAATGTGTAATTAATTTTTAAATAAAATTTTTAAGAGAAAAGTAATAAAAGATATACATTTTGTTAATAGTAAACTATGCATATTTTTTTTATTTAAATATAATATAAAATTATCTCATAAAAATATGATATTATATTTTTATAAATTTAATAATAATATTTATAGTTTATGGTCATTATAATTGAAATATTTAAAT
>Ga0214545_1001670_pt1 | contig 41935 bp, 15 predicted proteins | sample CNSS4metaG_FD_160064 | JGI IMG/M metagenome (GOLD analysis project Ga0214545, IMG submission 160064) | Root nodule microbial communities from cowpea collected in UCLA plant growth center, Los Angeles, California, USA - CNSS4 | ecosystem: Host-associated > Plants > Roots > Nodule | place: USA... | reverse complement strand
TTTTTTTTTTTATTTTTTTATTTATATATATATATATATATATATATATATATATATATATATATATATGTGTGTGTGTGTATGAGTGTGTAATAACGATAGATTGAATGACACTATACTATATATTTGAATAGAAAAAATGTAAAGGTAATTTAGTTTTAGAAATAGTTTGAATTGTTTTATGATAAAATATGTTGTTTGAATAAGAAATGTTTTAAAAATTGAAATTTTAGAATTTTAAAAATATAATTGATGAAATTTGGGATTATCATATTATCAAATTTATTATATATGTTTTTCTCTCATGTTTTTTACAACTTCATTTTAGTGGAAAAATTGTGACAACTTAATTAATGTAGATTGTTCCGCTTGTTAAAAATTCGGGTATTACAATCTAAACATTATTCTCAAAAATAAATGTCATTGAATATTATTTCGGGTTAAAACCATGTTTATTTTTTTAATCAATATCATCAAATTATTTTATTATCGATGTAAATCAAATTTATTTTTCATCTAATGTTTATAAGAGTTTTTGTGTTTAATATTATGGATGTTTTTTTTTATTAATGTGAAACGAATATTTTTTTCCATCTTTGTTAACAAATATTATTTTTGATAATCAAGGGTTTTTTTTAGAAATATCAATTAGACTTATATTATTTATTGATCACTGTTACTTAAGTTTTTTTTTTTTTTTACCAATATTAGGAGAAATATTTTAAGTTGACATCGACTAATCTTTTTTATTAACACTTAATTTTAATAGGATTTTTTTCCATTTATTTTGTTAATATTATATTGTTGATGAAGATCATCTTTATTCTCCGATCAAAATTAATTAAGTTTTTTTTATGAGATTATTCTTTTATAAATGTGAATTAAACTTTTTTTTAAATTAACTTTTGTCATTATTATTTTTTAATTTTTATATTTTGTCCTTCGATTAATTTTTAATTTTTTTATCAATAAAAATAATAAATAAAATAAAATAAAATATTAATTGAAAAAACTTCGATTAATGTTGATCACAATTTTTTTTTTCAAACATTAACTAAAAAAAATTTCAGGCATAAAACATTAAAAAAGTCCAACCAAAATAAATTTCAATCTGAGTAATTTAGGTTAGTCTAAATAATTTAATATAGAAAATTATTTATCAAAAACCATTTAAAATAATTTTATATGACACTCTAAAATCAATATGTTATACTTTAATGTAGAAAATAACAAATGTGCGACAATGCTTTAATAATTAGATTTTGTTGTCCAGTTTACATTGGAAATAGAAAGAGAGACTTAATCAGAACTGACAATATTTAGGTCTAAGAATTTGGGGTTGCAAGTAATGATGGTTCTGACAAGTGGAGTGTTACTCATTGTCTTTCATAAACACTTTGTGACCGTCTTTTTAGGCATCATCAACTTAGACCTATGCTTCATTCATTTCTATGTTTCTTCTTTAAATTTAAAATTTAATTTTCTAAGTTTCTGTCTTCCCTTAATTTATCTCAATCAACAAAACCATGTTTCAAACAATGGAAAAAAAGGAACAACTTTTAAATTCAGTTTTTCCGTCAATAATGCCTGCACCTTGCCAGCTATATAGTCAAATTTAGGTGAGAAATAAAATTAATGAAAATAAGAAAAAAGGTTTATTCCTTTTATATACATATGAAAACAAAAGAAGGCTTATACAATAATTCTAATTCTAATGTTATGTTGGGATCAAATATGTACAGCGAGACAGTGGAAAATAAAATAATTCTTTTAATTATAAAAAATAGTAAAAAAAATACTAATAATTTGACTTATACAATAATTCCTTTTGAAATTATTGTTTAAAAAATACGTATTTTATTAGTGTTATGGTGATAGTGGTGGTGATAATAACGGTGATGGTGGTGGCAGTGACAGTAGTGGTGGTAGTAGTGATAGTGATCAATGGTTATGAAATGGAGGGTGAGATTAAATTGAACCAATTTAACTAAAATATGGATTAAATTGAACAAATTTAACTAACTTAGGGACTTATTTGAATAAAACACAACCAATCATAATGTGAATAGTATTATATCATGTAAACAATGTTCTCCTGTACACTCTGTCATTAAGGACAAAATTAAATATAATTTAACAAATCAGAAACCAAATTGAACGCACTAAAAAAAGATCAAATTGAATAAAATGGACTAAAAGAGAAAAAAAACAGTATTTAAACCTTTAAATTACTATTTTATTATAATAGAAATATAAATATCAATAAAACATTAATAATATTATAAATTATAAATTGCTTCTTAAATATAATTAATTATTCATAAATATTACTAAAATATTAGTATTAATTTGTTTAACTTCTCATACTCTTTAAGGTTTGCTCTCTTATTTTTAATTTTGTTCATCTTTAATGTAACATACTAGAAAAAAAAGCATAAAACATAACCCAACAAAATACAATATAAGACATGTAAACAGCATACCATATTTCAAAAAATTACATAACATTACTATATATATATATATATATATCAAGACATAAAAATATAATCTTCAGTGTCCTTCATGTAGTGTTTTTGCTCGTTTTGTTTGTGTACATAAAACAGTTAATGACATAATACATACAGTGGCAGAGCTAAAATCCTACGTCAGTGAGACAATTAAGAATAATAATTTAATTGAATTTTATAATTTATAACGATATATAAAAAAATTTCTGTTTTTGTCAACTTTTCATTTTCTATTTTTATCTTTAATTATTATTTTAAAAATTATTTATTTTATAAATAGTTTATTTTTAACTATTTATTTTAAAAATCTCTTTTATTTTGATTATTATTCTGAAAAGCTTTTTTTTAACATTTATTTTATTTAAAAAATATTTTAAAATTTATTATATATATTTTAAAAATAAATATTGTTGATCTTAATTCAAATGTTTATAAAAATTGAAAAATACAAACACATATACAACCGTACCCGTGTTTTCATTAATTAAAAATTAAGAGTTTCGATTTCAGATTTTAATTATAAATTATTTGAATATTAATAAAATAATTAAAAAAATAAGAAGAGTAAAATTAGAAAAGGCAAAATTAAGAGATTAGGGGAGCAAAATATTTTTTTTCCAAATATTTGATAATAATTTTAAAAAAGAGGGAGATGTTAGCTTACCTTAAGCTATATCTGGGTCTCTCACTAAATACAATGATAACATCAGACAGTAAATGTAACGTACATTATTATTGGAAATGTAAGGAACATTGATAAAAAGAAATAACTGTAAATAACTCAAACAATTCAACTTCAATCGATCATAAATAAATATTGAAAAACCATCTAGAATACATACAAATCTATATGGCAAAAAAATTTAACAAACAAAATATTAATTACGCTTCCCAACAAAAATTAGTAAGTATGGTCTACGAAATACTAACATCTAATTTAATGAAAGACATGAATTTACAACTGAATTAATAAATTATGAAATAAAGGTAAGTTAACAATATTTGATGTCTACATATTTACACATGTGAAAACTCTTCCATCTTTTTTCTTACCGTTGATATTTTAGTCCATGTGACTTAGATATCAATTAAACAATATGATCTCTATTATAAAATATGTGTCAATACTTACTTAACAACTCAAACAATAATTCATACATCATTTTGAATATATAATTTAAAATTCATACAAGTTTCATAAATCTCATTAAACATCCTAAAACAATATAACCCATTAAAATACAACAACAAATCAATCAAATATAATTATTTATATTTAGTTTTAAATTTATAAAAACATATATCTTTATATAAACAAATAATCTTCCTGGTTGTTTATAGTTGAGACTCGAAGAAGATAATAGTCTAACAACTATGTCTTCCATAAACCATCAATATGTGAATTTTAATTATAATATAACTTAAGTATTAAAAATATTAATATATTATAAATTTAAATATGTGAAAATAAACAATTATGTTATATAATCACTCACTGTTTTCATTACCTATCTTAATTTACCTATTTTTTCTCCATCTTAGACAATAAAAATGTATTATAGAGACATAAAAAATATAGAACTACGAAAATGAAGTGAGAGAGTAGTACATTTTTAATTCCTAAAGCTTTAAACTCCAATTGTACGGGTATTTGTTCAAGCGACTAATGTTTAGTTAGACTTTAAAACTCATGAGATGGAAACTCTGAAGTAGTTTGCGCATCTTTTATGAACATTGAATTCGAACCACAAACATACTATTCATATGCCAAGAGGGGCCTAATTCTATTTCTTTTTTTCTTTTCTTTTTTCCAGTTTTTCATTTTTTTTAAAAAAGTACACGTTTGTTAAACGTGCACTTCACTTTAAAAGAAAAGAAGACAGCAACATATGTTACTTACTAAACCTTATATTTCATATGTAAACCAAAAATTGAAATTTGGGTCAAAAAGAAAAGCATAGCAAAGGTTGCTTGGTTGTCTGAATTGTAAGGAACGTGTGCTTGGATTCGATGTAGCTTGATGAGTAGGCTTAATCAGCTTTAAAATGAATATACATATAAATAGTTCTTTTGTTCTTTCCTTATAAACGCAGTGATGAAAAGAAATGAACTCTTAAGCTGGATTCCAGAAGAAGAAATACGTTGAAGCTGGAGATGGATGAAACAGAGTACAACATAAGCAACTTCAATGGATTTGGTTGTCTTCGCTTACAAGTTGGTCGTTGATTGTGATATGGGCCAACCGCAACACAAGAAGCACGGTTAGCAAAATAATTCAATTATTTGAGTAAGCAAATGTCTCATTTTTTATTTATTTCTGTAAATTAAACATGGATATAAGAAATTAAAACAACTGTAGTAATGGTGTTAGATTTAAATACAATAAGTATACGTTTAGTGGTTGAATAATATGATATATTTATGTTATTATAGAAGTAAAAGCATGTTTATATTGCATATAATTACTGGGTTAACTTAGTAAATCTGCATTCGATTGATAGACTGTTTAGTATCAAAACGAATAATTTTAAAAACATAATTAAGTTTCAAATTTTTGACAAATTTAAATATTTTTAATTGAGTTTTTATTAAATTTTGTTGTATATTAAGAAATTTTTTATATTCATTAATTAAGTTAACATTATTTAATTTTTATATTAAATAGATGAGTGGTTTTTATATTATCATTATAATTGGATTGGATGTGAGTGTAACATCCCATTTAATAATATAGAAATACTAATAAAACATTAAATATTGATAAGAAAATAGGTAATTATAAACATATATAAGATATTAATATAATCATCCAAAACAGTAACATTTCATTTAATAATATAAATTATCAAATAAAACATTAAATATTGATAAGACAAAACAGGTAATTATAGATATATATAAGATATTAATACAGTTATCCAAAATAATAACTATAATAACATAAAAAATATATAAATGACCAATATAGATATATAAGAGTTTTTTAAAACAACTAAACTCCTATACAACTATAGAAAACCAAAGCACTAATCCATGGTCTCACTATTCTCAACCAGGGGAGCATCATTGCATGTGTCATTCTCTATTCACACAGTGAAGTGATCATTACAAAAGAGACAAACAAAACACAAGTCATACAAAACAAGCAATAGGGTGAGCTAGTATATAAAATAAATATTCATATATAATTAATTCATATCAAAAACCTATAAAACATGGTATAGAACATATTTATGCATATAATTACACATGTAGTTGACACTAAACTCAATTATCCAGATACGTTCACTTGATATCAGACTTACTGATGGTGGTGGTTCCCAAACTCTTTAGAACTTGGCATCAAGGGATAATCACCACACACAAGGTAAATCCCCTTTGCGCCTAAGACCGAACAAGTTTAGTGATTAGGATCTCTGACGACTCTCACAACATAACATATTCTACTATACTTGAGTGTGAATAGTTATTAGAGTATATGATACCCCCATATTGAATTTGTATGTTAATACACTACAATTATAACCACATAATTTCTCTTTGAAATTCCTTCAACATCCATCATACATGCTCTCCATAGTACATTCAATTCAATTTATAATAACAAAACATACATTATGCTTCATATCAGTCATAGAACGTCCAAAACCACTCAAACAAGCAAAACATGGCATTTGGCTAGCGCTCAACGCCATTTTTCACACAACAAACTGGCGCTTATGCCAAAGTCCGACGCTTAGCGCCTTGAAGTCAAATTGCTCCGATGCCTGCAATGAAGTTGACGCTTAGCATCGCCTAGACGTCGTTGAACACCCATTAACTCGCAAAACATGACGCTCAAGGGTGGAGAATGTCACTTAACGCTATATCACATGACAACATATGCACTTTTGTGAAGTTGATGATTTTATACCAAATCACAATCAAACACAAGCATGCAAAAATATAAAAACCTGTCAAATTCAACCATATAGATAACAACTAACTTCCCTTACCTTGAGTGATCAACCTCAAAGCTCTAGAACAACAACCACACCTTTCAACTCAAAGGATGTTCTATCTACTCGTAGAAACATCATAAACATGATCAGACCATACCATCATGATCACTGATAAACAAAGACTAAAAAAAGAAGACTAATACCTCACATGCGACTAAGAGAGGATCACATGCAACCATAGAAAAAAGAGACCCCTAAGAAAATGAATAGAAAACCACTTACATGTTTTGAAGACACTGATTGGGTAGAAAGGAAGTGCTCGCCAAGAGAATTACCATAGTGGTCTCCGATCTTCAATCAAATAAACATGGGATCAGATATCTTAGAGAGGGGAGAGAACTTATAGAAAAGAGTTTTTAGAGAGGTGAAGTATTTTTAACTAATGACATCTTTTATGAGATCTCTATTTAAATTTAAGTGTTTTATCTATAACAATATATAAAGATGATTCCCTCTTTTGTGTCCACATTTCAAAATACTAATTTTACCCTTTAAAATATAATTATTTATTAAATTTTTGAAAATTGACCGTTAATTTTATAAATTTTTTTTTCTCTATTTATCAACAATTATTCTCTCATATTTACTTATATATTTCACTTTATTTTTAATAAATATATTTTTATTTCATATATTAACTTAATAACATTATATTATCATCATAATATCACATGTATTTCAAAAATGTGTACAGGTGCGACAACGCCTGTGTGTACGCTAGTTAGTAAAATAATAAAGTTTCATTATTTTAAAACATTGTTACATCTTAAATACAATTTTCTAGGCTCTCACAATGAGATATTGAAATTAATATAAAACGACGAGTAACATTCATTGTTTTTATTGAAAGCATGTTGGATAATAAGAATGATCCATCAATTGTGATAACGAGAACAATCTCTTAGATCAGTGGCGGATCTTGATCAAAATTTATGGAGAAGCCAAAATAATATACTTAAAATTTATATATTTAACATTATTGTCACCCGTTCATTAAAAATGAATAATATTTTAGTATAACTATAATTATAAAACAAACTACACTATCTAACGGATTGTCCATCTTATGCGATGAGCAACCATGTTGTCATGTTTTAATCTTCACTCCTTTTTTATCAATTTTAAAAAATGAATTTATCCTTTTGTTTTTTATTAATATACCTATTTAAAAAAACAAGTTTTAAAAAATAATTTATCATAATATAACCAATAATTGAGAGACATAATTACTAAAAAATTATGATAAACAAATAAAAATTAAAAATTGTCTTTAATATATATATATATATATATATATATATATATATATATATATATATATATATATATATATATATATATACACACGAGTGAGTAAGAGAGAGAGAGAGAGAGAGATGTTTAAATGAGAATCATCAGATGCAAAGTTGTACGCATTAAAGTTGGTCGAGGAAAAGCACTAGATTCCACATTTTTAATAAATATATAGATTTTATTATGACGAAGGAAAAAAATAAATGGAACTTTTGGGTTATATGGATGGATCGTTTTATTTGGGTAAAAATAAGATGATGGTACGTGAGGTGGGTAGAGGGTTTTGGACAAGTGTGATTTTTGTACAGCTTTCTTTAATTTTATTGGTTTCATTTCATATGATCACATGGGTCATGCAGACACTTCCCTATAACATTATTTATTTATTGGTATATATATACATGCATGGTGGCACATAGGGCCCTCTACCCCAATATTAGAAGGTCAAGCTATTCCTACCAATTTATATATAACAAAGATTGAAAAAAAAAACGTAAGATACAGTCCAGTTTCTTTTCCATAACTTTCTCTTAACAAAATCACTTATTATTATTATTATTATTATTATTATTATTATTATTATTATTATACCAGCTATAATTTATGTATTATTTTTGCTACAAATTAATCAACGTGTAGCAAAACAGTGTAGGAAGAGAAGTTTTGGGGTGAAGTAAAGTCCACGTATATACACATATGTGGGAAATGGGTTTTCTCTATTGCATAAAACGGGACCTTACTTAATAATGGTAATCTAGACTATGATCTAGGTGTTTTCTGTAGGAAATGTTGTTCTCTCTATTCACCCTACATTAATGAAACCTCGGAAGAAAAAAGTGAGACGTATATAGATGGAATTGCCCGAAATTCGGAAACGTTACTTTTATTTCCAGATTCATACCTTCTATCATTTTTTAACTCTTCTACATGTCATTTCAAGAATCAAAACTAAACTAAAACCAAAAGTACTGGAATTTCTTTTCTGTGTGTGTGTGTGATTTAGTGGGAATAATAATTACCATTATTTTGTTTTTTTATTTATTTATTTTTAATTAAATTAAATCTCATCACCAGCATCTTATAACTCGTTAAATTATTCTACTTCCATAAAGGCAAAATATTCACGTTCAAGCTAAAAAAATTTATCAGCGTGTTTCTTAAACAACTTTGCCATAAATAATTGATACAGTGCTGTCAAAATATAAATAATTGCGCATCATTAAATACGTTTCCTTGATTTTAACACTTTTAAGGCATTATTTTTGAAGTGAACTTAAACAGTAATTGTGAGAGCTAAATGGATATACAAAAATTAACTTCTGTTTTTGTAATTATTCGCTTATTTATTATCTATGTAGAGATCATATTATTTTCATTGAAAAGAAACCTCACGTCATAGTTAATTTTTATAAATGAGTTTGAAACGTGTCACTATGTATTTATGATTTATGGACAACATCGTGTACCCATTATAAATTGTATATAGTAAATGCCGAAATTTCGAATTTCTTCTTCGTATTTGAATACGTAAGTTGAGAGTGTCATTCTTTTAATCAAAAAGCCAAACTCTAACGTTACATCTACCAACACCATTACTGGTTTGGGACAGGGTGGAGATGTGTCTGCTGCAAAATGTTTAGGGTTAAAACATAAACGCTCCGTATTTATTAAATAAAAAAAAAACAAATAAAAAAACAAAAACTTAGGGTTTCAAATATTGTCCGAGTCCGCACCCAAATCCAGTCTCTCGTAGGCACGGTGCAGAGCACGCACCAATGAGAAGCGTTTAATGTGCAAAGGGCATGAGCAGCACTTTTAACCTTGGATGACACGACAGGCACAAATTAATAAATGAAAACGCTGAAAAAGGAAGAGCGTGAGGCACACGCGCGAGTACTGTACCCGCTTTTTTTTTTCACCTTCAGCCTAGGGTTTCCTCGCCGTCCACAAACCCCATTATAAATGGTTAGCGATAAGAGCCGCACATTCGCGCCACGTGGTCATTTATTATTGGATGGAGCTGTCTCTCTCCTAACACTCTCTCTCTACATCTACAATTTCTATGCATATGGATCCTACATAAACATGACTCGCTACGGGTTTTTTTAATATACAAAACAAACACACCTTCTTCCAAGGACAAGAAGATAAAAATTCTCTCTCTCACTCACTCTCTCTCTTACTACCGCACACTCTCTCTCATCCGAAAGAATCGAAAGCCCTCTCTCTCTAGGGTTTCTGAGTCCTTCTCAGTCAAATTATGCTCGTACGGTAGGGAATCGGAGCTCCGAGCTCCTCCAGGTAGCTCAGCCGTTGAATGCGCTGTCCTTTGGTGCGGTTTCGTCGCGGAGCCGTTTCGAATCGGCGAGGAGGTGGGAGGGATCGTCTGTGGTGCTCCGCAGGTGAGTTCGGGTGGGCCTTCGTCTCCAGATTATTCCTTTTCGACCCCGGTTTTCAACTCGGTGATTGATTCCGTGTTGATCGGGGACCGGTTCTTGGATGCTCTTGAGCGTGTTTTGATTTGTTTTAGATATTAAGGTCACTGTACTGTTTATGGTGTTTGGTTTGTTGTTTTTGTTTTGTTTTGTGTTTTTTTTTTTTTTTTTTCCTTCGTCTCGCTTTATTGCTGCCATTTCACGCTTTTTTTTATAATTTTTTTCTCTCTCTCGTTTTTGTTGCTCGTTAATTCTTGCCGCGCTAATTTTCGTTTATCTCTCGACAAGAGGTGATTTGTGTTGGTCGGTGAACCCTAGGATTTAGGCTTTTGTGGATTGTTGCGCTTCGGTTCGTCGTTTGGTTTCAGCTCCTTGCATGCGTTTATGATGGGCATTTTTTTCTAACATCGCATTAATTCATACACCGAGTCAGTATTTTAGCTGCGAGATTACCAGTTTGGCCTTTGATTTTGAAAAGCCCTAGCGAGATGCTTGGTACTGTTTGGTGTGTGAATGTTTTAGTCTGTGAAGGGATTGTATGGGCGGGATGGCTTCTTTTCTTTGTCGTTGCGTTTCAAATGTTCAATTGTTGACTTCGAGCATCTTTGTGGTTGGTTTGTCGAGTGGAAAACTAGGGTTTAGGAACTTTCATAATGTTGGAGGTTGTTATTTTATGTGATTAATCGTTGTGTATGAGGTCGTGGTTGGTTGTATATAACTTTTTCGTGGACTTTGCCCTTGTTTGCCTTCGTTTTCCGTTTCATTTGTTAGCTGATTTGGATAAACCCTAATTTTATACAAAGCTTGATTAAGCAGCGTTTTTTAGTTTTTTCTTGAAGTTCTAGTGTTACTGTCGTTTAATTGACGATGTCTATTGACTTAATTGTTTGATCCTTTGTTTCCGTTTCAAGTTTTATAAGTTTAAGTTGTGTTGGCAGGAAACATCGTTTAATCTGAGATTCTAGCTGCTTGCTTGTACTTTGAGGATGTGCATGCATAGCTGTGGAAAATCATTTTCAAGGTGCTTTTAAATATTGTCACTGAGTTTATGGGGTCGTATATTCACATTGACTCGATCTCCATAGATCTTGCCGAGTCTACTCGCAAGAGGGATGCAGGCAAATGTGAACATTTCTCGATACGGTATGTTGGCCTTGATGCTACATATTCTTACTATCCTACTAATTTTGTCAAGAGATGGAGGAGAGGGAAGCAAATTTGTGTTATACAGCTTATGTCTGCCATCCACTTAGTGCATAGTATCTTGTAATTCATGTCAACAGTTTACAACTTCTTGTTCTTATTAGACGAGATCCTAAATTCCTAATGTATGTGTCACCATAGTACAGTAGCAGTGTCATATAGATGATTGCAATTAGTAGCACTGTCAAGTTGTTTGTAACTATTGGCAGTTTAAAGTTCAAAGCCCGTTGATTAATGCATGGCAATTAGATCTCGTTAAGAATCAAATGGGTGGTGAATGCACACCTACGGAAAGTTTTGGATTTACAGAATTATTTCAATAAGTGTTAGTTTTCTATAGTGAATTTAAGGATATATGTATCGATGTTCAAAACATAAATGTAAGTAGGTGCTTTTGGTATTGTTCGTCAATCAAAATCAAAATTTTATCTCAGTAACCTATGTTAATCTTAAATGCAAATCTTTTTGTGCAAATTATTAAGATAAACTCCAATTCTGATTTGGACTGCAACATGAACAAACGCAAAGGAACTAAGTTATTGAACTCTTTCATCAACCAAAGAAGAAAACTGAAATTAAATGATATCTTAAATCTAGAATGAATAATCTTTCTCTTGGTTCCCTTTCAGGATCCTTAACACTTACTTTATTGTTAGTGCAGTGGATTTGTGTCTGAAATTCGCAGAAAAGACTGGAAAATATGTTGGCCATTTCCAGTACACGAGTCTGACAAACAACCGTCGTTTCTACCATTAGATGCACCAAAATATAGATGTAGGCGTTGCCAAAACTCTGCAATAGAAATTGCTGGCAAAGACAGCCTGAAAGACGATCAGACAGACTTGAATTGTTGCAGTACTGAATGCAGATCTGGTAGCAATTGCAACAATGAAGCTCTCAAGTCTGGTATTCAGGAAGATCCTGTGCCTGATGCTGTTGAGAGAAGAGAAATTGATCTTAATACTGCCCTGAGCTGCATCAATGATTACTTGCCAAATAGTAATGAGAAAGGCAGGAAAGCTGGAGTTGTACCTAGCAAAATAATTGGTAATTTAAATATCAGTTCTATATGTATTTTTTATCATCTTTTCGGTATGTAATTTGATTTTCTGTGTGTACCCCAGACCTTGACAGTGGCTTGGAGGATAATCTCAATCACCAAGTGACAAGTGTTCCATCACCAAAAAATTTGTCAGACCTCACACCACCAGAAGTGCACGCTGCTAAGAAAGGTAGGCTCAGCAGACTGGGAGATAAAACAATCAAGTCAAGCTGCACTGCTTTTATTCTTTTGTATTACATAAGTGATAGATTTCTGTTTATAATCTTAGTATGTTCTTGGGTACTAAGACTGTAATTCACAGAAAAGTTGTTTTTTCTCTGATACAGACTGTGAAAGTAATGAAGTTTCTTTTCCCGGGCTTTCTAGCAATCTGAAATGCACGGAGAGGAGCTCTTCTGAGATGTGTAATGGAGGAATACCTGCAGCTAATCAATCCCAGAATGATGTAATAAAAGCTTGCACAGTTTTTAGGAAAGGAGCAACAGTAATGGAGGAGGTGAACAATACAGACGATCACCCAAGTGGACCTCCTCTTGAATTAGTAGCTTGTAATGATACTGCACCTGTAGGGAGTATAGACAATACAGTTGAAAATGATTTTCAGGATCATCATTCAGAAAAGTCCACTGGTTTATCTCGTAGGAGGCCTCGGAAGGTGCGCTTGATGTCTGACTTATTAAGTGACAATGGTGAATTGAAGACTGAGCAAAACTCAATAAAAGAATCTGTATCCCTTGGTACTTCCCATGCCTCTGCAGCTTCACAGGCACAATCAATTTTGCCTGGAAAGGGGGATATTGAAGGAGGTTTGCCTTTGACAAGCACAGGTCCGATTCGAAAAAGGAAGTTTCCTCTGGATGAGGCACGAAGACCTACAAACATGGGTTTTCAGAGGGTTGAAAATGAAGTTCAGAACTCACAGGGAGTTATAAAAGCAACTGATACTCTTTTGGATGCTAGATCCAATTTCAAAGATGTATCCAAGGGAATATGTTTACAAGATGCCACAAAGGGCCGCTGGAATAAGACTGAAAGTGAAAGAAGCCGCATAATCAGTAAGAAGAAAAACAAAAAGATTCAAGGTGCAGATAATTGCTTGATTTCTGAGCAACCAGTAGGACAGCACAGAGAAAATGAAGAAACCACGGATACTACCGAAAAGGCATATGCATCTAAAACTAATTCTTCTAGATTAGCTCCTCCTGCATTCACAGGCAAAGCCACGGATAATTTTCCTACCCACTCCCTAAGAATGGAAAACGAATTCAATTTGTCCAAAGTAAAGGGGAAAATGCTGCAAACTGACGTGGAGCTGGATTCTTTATCCTGGCAAAAAAATAACATGCTTGTACAAGATTCCAATGCATATTCAGGGGAAAAGGTCAGGTCTACTATGCCTTTAACAATTCAAATTCCTTCTGGCCAAGGGTTGATAAATAGAAAAGGACTGGAAGAGGGACTTCATCTTTCTCTAAACAATTATTTGGTGGATGCACATGTTTACAACAAAAAGTGTATCCATCAGATTGAAAGTCGTCTACCTTTCTCAATGCCTTTTCAAGATGGAACCTCCAAAGTACCACAGCTTAAGTGGAAAGACAGTGACACTAATGTCTTTGGAGGGCAAAGCATTCCTTCCAAGAACCCAACCAATGCTCTTTCAGGAAAAGCAGTTCATTGCGAAGTAAGTTCCCAGAAATCCCCTTGCAATGGCTTTTTATTTTTTTCACTTGTGAACCATTTTGGCTTCTTTTAGTTTAAACTTTCAGTGAATTATTTATTTTTTCAGGAAATTAACAGTTCAAGAAACGCACAACAAACTATCGAAGCTGTGGACCAACTAGGTTTTGTGAAAAGGTACAGTGAACAAACACTGGAGGTGTCCGAGCAAGGAATGCTAGATGATATACCCATGGAAATTGTGGAACTCTTGGCGAAGAATCAGTATGAAAGGTGTCTTCCTGATGTAGAAAATAGAAGCTCGACGTTAGAAAAACCCTCTCTTGGAAGGAAAAGACAGATTGCAGGTGGCTCCACTGTACACAAAAAAGGGGAGATGAGCTTGTTGAAAGATGGCCAAAAGGAGAAACCTCAGGGAAAACATAAGAAAAACAGCATGATCACAAGAGGAGAGAATGTGAAGCCTAGCAAAAGAAAGCCTGTTCATTACTTTACCCCATTTGATGGAAACAATTTGAGTATGAATAATCTCTGCCCACCTCAACCCCCCTTTGGGCTCGACGTTTCCCAGTCCCAAAAAAAGCCATCAGGTGGATTACAGTTTTCAGCCATTGGTTCTAGTCAGCTTGGTAGTTCTCAAAATTGCAGGTTGAATGGGAGTTTTGAAGAACGTGGATCCCCTAATGCGACTTTTCAAGCCCCTGGGGGATGTAGCTTACACAAGAATATCTTACATCAGGATGATGAAGCTTCTCGCATCTGGGCATCCTTGACTTCAAATCATGTTTCCCCAGGATACGATTTACCCAAAAGGGTTGTTTCTTCTCAGCATCCTAGTTGTAACATGAACATAACTTCTCTCCAATCTGGTGCATTTCATAAGCAAAACACGAAGAGGGATACTGATCTTAACTACATGAATCTGAATGCTGCTGGACTAGAAAAGCTTAGTAGGAATACAGGTTCTGAAACCTTCAGCAGGATGAATGGAGAATATTCATTTCCTTGCAAACATAGTGGAATGGAGCCTCATCAAAATTTGAGGGGATCCCTTGATTTGTATTCTAATGATACAATACCAGCCATGCATTTACTCAGCCTTATGGATGCTGGCATGCAGTCCCGAACAGCTTTTGATGTTGGTGTCAGTACTCAAATGCTTAAAAGGCCCTCTTATCCTTCCGACTGCAATACTAAGTTGGAGATTGGTACGTCTAAGCTCCCTGGTACCGTGAAAAGGCCATCTTCTGATTATTGCAGCAGAAGTTTCTTATCAGATAAGCATGGCTGTTTTGTTGGCCCTCCAACCTTCGGTGCATCATCATCGACCCCGCATGACAAGAAATTAGCAAGAGCTACTGGTTTCAATGGTCAAAATCCAACCAAGTCTGGAAAGAAAGAAAAGTTGAAGAACTCCATCTCTACCCTGCAGAATAAAATTGGCAAGCAAATTAGCTGGCCTCATAATGAAACAGAAACATCAATGCAGCGCAAATTGGACGTTAATGGTAATCATGAAACCCCAGTGCCATGTAAAATCATCTCTGGAAACACATGCATGGTCAACAGGAACCCAGCTGATCTAACCATACCAGAAACAGGGAATATCTATATGATCAGAGGAGAAGATCTGAAATTTGAGAAGAGTATTCCCAGAAACAGGCTTCGCTTTCCCATTCCATATGGATACAAGCAGCAGAGGAATTTGAAGGGAACTAAAATGAAAGAACATGCAAAACATTGAAACCATTCCTTATTCCATGATCTGGTAGTTTTTCAGAATCTCCTGAGTTTCATTAAATGCTATGACTTTATGATACTGCTTGTCTTTGATACACCTTATTTTTCCTGTCTTAAATATTTCAGCTGGTGAAATCTTTACATGCAATCTGAGGATAGAAAATGATTTTCATTCTCTGCGTAGAAGCAGACTTTTGACTTGGATACTGAGATTTGCTGACTCGGGGAGGGGGTTGATTGGATGCCACTTCAAAAGCCGAGAGATACATAAAACAGACACATCTATTTAATGAACCTGTTGTAATTAGTATTAATGTGAGCAAAAAATATGTTCGTTTATCATGTTTGTGTCGTAAAATCTATGGGGGAAGCGTAGCGATATCTCCTTAAAGTATCAGTTTGTGTCATAAAAGTGTACTGGGAAGTCTCTCATTAGCCTCATATAGACTTACTATGATAGTGTGGTTACAATTCATACAAGTGGCAAAACCAAGGAGATAGATATAGTTTGTGGCTAAGATGTGAGTTTCTTCCCTCAAACATAAATTTAGATATTGACATTTTATATCCCTCGTTTGTACCCATTCCTATCTCTTTGGGTGCATATTTATGAAGTTCGTATGTTGTCCCTTTAGTAAGATTTATCTCGTTCATTTAACATTGATTTGGCAATAACATGTGAAGGTGGTAGGAACTAGCAAGGAGAGGGAAAAGTAGTCGTATATGTACACGCATTTTTTAAATTATATCACTAATGGGATCCGCCTTTCTTTACGAAGAACATTGCTCTTATGGAAATCACAAAAGAAAAATTAAAACAATTTTACTGTAATATTATAATAATATAAATTAATGATTGATGAATAGATGAAATTGTCATTGGTTTGGATATTTAAATGTAATTTCAATATATCATTGTTTAAGAGCTCACACTAAAATATTCTAAAAGTTTTTTATGTTGCAATATACCCATAATCTGTAAATAAACTATATATTGTATAATAACAATACAAAATAAATTCTTGATAATGGTTAGCTTACGAGTTTTTGTCGTAAATTTCCCTTTGCGCTTTCTTTTTATTACAATGTGTGCATAATTAAGTAAGGAAGAATTCACTGTGTAGATGGTTAAGCATCGGAGAAAAACACACATGCATTACTTTGTCTTTCTACTTTGGATTGTGTGATTTCCGGGAACCACTGTGGAGAGGAGAATTATTAAGTTACTTAGCTAAGCTCTGGTGAATAAAGACAAATAAGAACATCTAAAGATTAAGTAGTCTTAACATGATTAAAGTTTGAACCCGAAAATACAGGAACGATTGAAGGAGATAGACCAAAGAATGAAATAAAAAAGGAGAAAAATAAACAATTTATATTGGTTTGACTATGAAATTTAGCGCGTATAATCTAGTCTTTAAAATATGTGAAATTTATGACATAGTCTTCTCTTACAATTTAACTATTGGATATATTATTTTTTAGCCCTTTACATTAGATCAGCTTCATACTACAAAAAATCATCATATCATTTGTATGTGTGTGTATATATATAAAAACTATATTATGTAACATAAAATTTGATAATTAAACTAAATAAAAACATATTGTCAACCTTAAGAGTGGAGTTGTATACCTTTTTAGAATTTGCTTTAATTACACTGAGTGAGGATCCTCTCTACATTAAAAGAATAAATAAGAGTTCAATGATCAGCATTTCTTAAGTGTTACTTTAATTTGGCCACTCTCCTTCTTGAAAACATCTACCTTTATGAATGATTTTTTTGAATACTTTCATTCTTTCTTCTTCTTCTTTTTAAATATAACCCCTCAACTATTGCATGTGCTTGCTTCTTGATAATGTTGTATATACAATATTTTCGTAAGTTGTCTCATAAGAATATATCCTTCGTAAACATTATATTATTTTTTATCTTTAGTTATTACATTCACCTGATTCCACAATTCTCTTTATATATAGATGGTTATATATTTACTTTTTCCAATAAATATATTTAAAAAGAAAGAGCTTGACGAGAATATTCATGGTAAGAAATAATAATAATCTTAAAAAATAAAATAGTAAATAGCTTACAGACATTTAAGTGTTTAAATAGCTGACATTTAAATGTCACACATAATTATTTAATAACATTATATAATATTTTGTTGTCGGGAATATTATCTGTTATTCATTAGTGTTTACGAATGCAGCACCTAATTAAACAAAATTGTTGGTAAGAAATAAAACAAGTAAAAGAGACCAGCAGGTTTTCGGGATAAAAAATGAGACCAACAATGACTTTGCTATGAAAAATTAAGACAAATATAAAATTTAAATTTTGCATTAAATTACACACAATACACTCATTCCATGCTTAGTAAAGAAGGATTATTATGTTAATGACTCCTTTATAAATAACCCTATCAGGTATAATAAGTAGCACAAAATTAGCACGCGGTTATGAACTTTCTGGTTCAGACCATTCCACATACATGCAATCACTGCAAAGACAGACTCTGTTCCTTCAATTTGGATTTTTCTAAATAATTTCTTTTTCCCTTTCTTTTGATTAGTATGGGTCACAATAAGCAATTATACACTCACCAGATTAGTTCAACAAGAGATCGGTCAGTTTTATAATCTGTCATCTTTTTCCTTTCTGCATATTAGGTATCTCATAATAAATATATATATATATATATATATATATATATATATATATATATATTTATTTATTTATTTCTGTAAACTAAAGTGTGTTATATTTATCTCAAACTCATGAACTCAAAATATACATTTGAATCTTACAGCTGTATATATAGGTTTGGCTTCGTTAATAAAGAAGCGTTGATTTAAAATAAAATCACATGCAGATAGAAAGATGAACGTGGTATTGTTTATATGCGCTAGTTAATTTTAGTTCTTATACAAACACAAAAATTATTACTTAAATTACTCATACAAATCATTAATTAAAAATTAACAAATAAAATTAGAGGTTGTATGTGTGGGATGAATTAATGAATGAATCTTGATCTTATAATAGTAAAAATGACGATAGAATATTGTAAAGAACAGTGTAAAAATAGTTATTGCCGGAACAGACATTTATCCACGCCATGTGCTTCTTTGCAGGTAGAATCCAACTGTTAAATACATAAAATGGTAGAAAATGAGATACTAATGAAAACAAGTATTACTTATTGTTTTTTTGAATTAAAAAACGAATAGGGCAATTTCATTTTGAAACTGGGATAGATTATAATGGACGTGCATATTTATGCAACCAGAAGAGGAAACTTTTCTTTATCTTAAGCGTAAAGCCATGATGTTGATCATGCAAATGCTTTTAAGATTTTCATGCATAATAATACTTAGCAGAAAATCCCCACTTTTCAGTTGTAAGTAGTAGTATCAGTTTCTTCATAGAAATTCCTGGTACACAGAAGCAATATCAATAGCAAGCCATGAAAAAATTGTGGTTGTTTCTTCTCTTCATTGTTGAGGAGATTAATTAAGAAAGATGAAGGATGAAAGACAAAAGAAAAGCTTTGTACCATAAAAGGCATCATTTTACTGAAGAAAGTAAATAGCTACATACTCTAGCTAGCTACCTTATTGACAAGACTTGGATGAAGAAATATCAAACATGTAACTCCCTCCATTTATGAGATAACAACATCAGTGTCTGCCTTTTGGTACAACTACAAGTAGTTCATATACATAGCCCTTATAGACTCTATATCACACTCATCACCCTTTTTCTGATTCCCACTCACACCATTATGAATCAAATTATTATCAGGATCTATTTCTTGTTTGGATTCAATAATTAACTAACCTGATTAATTCAACTGTAGGATATGTTTGCTGCATCATCCCCAAGAAATAATGTTACATCTATATTGAAATATGCAACTCTCGCATACATGCACAGATCTTGGAGTTAACAGGTACAGTTGAATTCAATCACCAGAATCATCAAGTAAGCACATAAAAAGAACATTTCAGGCTTTAGGTCTTTTCTTGTCACATCATGGAAGATTATACATCACTGCATTCTCAGAGAAGAACTATATAATCCTTTGCTTCTTGCGTGAGTGTGTGTATATATATACACATATATATACCGTACAAATTCTTGTTGAAATGAGGTATGATGAAGATGAGGCTTGCATGATTTATAAAGAACCCACTGTGTGATAGCCAGAATAGGCCATGATTCTTCAACCTACAAAGTGAAAGTGCTATGTGTGTATTTACCTTTTACAAGGTTCTTTTACTTGCTCTATGAATCAGATATTTTCTCTGCGTTTGCATGCTCCTGGGATTGTACAGAAGAAAAATTAGAGCATGTAGATAAAATGCATGAAAAAGTTATTATGTGTCTGCAAATTTTTCGATTTAAAATGGTCTATATATGTGTACACAATTTTATCAATCTGAGCAGTGAAATTAGAGGGATCGATTATGATCTAAAGCTAATATCGATGTAGGTTAAAGTACACGATTCATTAAACTTTAGAAAAATTCTGATCATGGTTATTGTGAATATCTGCCTGTTTTACTAGTAAGAAAAAATAGTAATCGCAGGTAGATTTGAGCCAGAATACAAACACGATTATTGATTCCGCATATTTGCATCAAAATGTTCTTAATAAGGATTTATCAAAATTAATATTTTCTGGCCTCTTAGACGTGCATTGAAGCGGTTGAGATAAGTGAAAATCTAGATAAAAATTTGAATAATGATCAACACTTATCTACTCTAAATACAATTTTAAGATTTACCACTTTTTTTCTCATCCTTTCACATCATATATAATTTTTTTTACTTTTTTTTATGGTTTATCTATTATCCAAAGTTACTGTTGTCCATTAGTGACTCTTGGAACTGCTAAAAGTCATACAATTGGTTCTGCTTATGGATTCACACACACACACACACACATATATATATATATATATATATATATATATATATATATATATATATATATATATATTCATGGGTGAGTTTTGGAAGAATGGGTACTCAAGGCAAGTTTAAAATACTGGGTTTTCACGTTACAGTGGAATGATGAATATATGGATGAGTAATAATATTAAAATCATTTAGAGTTCCCAGAAACCACAGAGTGCTTATAATCTCAACTTATTTGTTTCTTTATGAATATTCAAACCGTTGGTTTTTATTTAAAACAACATTAAAATGTCGAACACACTCAGTTTTTGTTTTTGTTTTTCTCTCATTTTCAATTATTCCCTTCCTTCAATAAACTCCGTCGTTTCAAATTTCCACTGAAACGAATTATAAACTGCCACCTATGGTTTCTTTCTGGGATGGACCAAGCAATACTTTGGAATCAAAGAAAGAAAAAATGGATCTTAATAATTTACCCTCAAAATTTTTTCCCTTCCTCTCCTTTTTGTGAGAGAGTATTGAAGAAGTCTGAATAGGGCTTTTTCCCAGATGCTTCGAGGAAAATGGCTACAATCTCCGTACGTATTATATTCCCTCCTTTGAACTCTGAAAACCATAGCCACGTATTCACTCTCGTATTCGTATCGTATACGTACGAATCGGGAACATTAATGTTCTTCTGTCGTAACTTTTCTTTTTTGGGGATAAAATTCGGCATCTAAACAGTTAGGTGAAAACCTACAAGTACCCAACGTTGTACGGATCGTGTTCAGAATTCGCATCTTTTGAATTCTATCGCTGTAATTTTTAAACAACTATTTAACTCTCAGCTTCATGAAAACCACTGCGTCCAGAAATTTATATGCTTGTTTTAATTTGTTTTCAGCCACTGCAACAACTGCAGTTGGTTGATTTATGAGGAAACTGTAACAACTCTCCCCGAAAGTTGATGAACTTTTAATAATTATCTCAGTTTAATCTCACCTTGTTCTTTTTCAAAAGCCAAGTAAATTGAAGTTGTGTTATGTTAAATATTCTGAAAAAAAAAAAATCTTGGACCAGAAAGAAACATAAAGTACACAGATTTTAATTAATGGCAGTGTCTAAAACTGTTGGGAAATTTAAGGTGGTGGTCTAAGTAAAAGAAGTTGTGCATGTTGAAGTTTATAAATGTTGGCATGCATGCCTTTCAGATTTTGAAGCAGAAACAAAATGCAGAACCCTATCACATGATCATGGAAGCATGAACAGCCAGCCCCACTGAACACTGCAGTTTTACCCCAGCATATGAGCTGGCAGATGAGTCAAAACCTTACAGTAGTAAAACTTTTCTATTTTTGTTTTTTCAATTTTGAGTACATAAAAGAACGTATCATGATTTATATGTCTGAATCTCGAAATACTTTTGTTGATAATAGGTAATAAATTTAATCAGTGGTTAAATTTTGGTTGGTGCATATTGAATTATTGAATTTTTGAGTGGGTAAGAAAAGGAGATGCCACGTGGTCCTGTGATGAGAAGTCCCCCACACTGACACCTTCCCAATAAGGTGCAAGCAGCAGAGGCAGGTTCTTCAACTTTATCAACCAAGTAATAATACTGCTACGTAACCTCCTACTATATATGTTTCTTATCACAATTCTTAAAATGTCATCAAAACAAAAAAAAAAAAAAAAAAAAAAAAAAAAAAAACACTGGGAAATTTTGGTTTATAATAGGAACAATGTGAATAATGTTTTGTTTTAAAGAGTGTGTAAGGAGTTATGTGATTGCATGTGGTGGAACTGGTTTTGAGTCAATGGTTGGGGTTATCGTGGAAGCATGGCATGATAATGGCTGTGTCCTATATTCAATGATTTCTTCTTTGGTGTGGCCATTTTCATCAATAAATAAAAGGTAAAGTTTTAAAGGCAAGTTTTAGGCCAAAGAAGAAACTCAAAGTTAAATTCAGGGTTCTTGCAAAAACTTATCTTCTACTCATGCAAAGTTTAATGGTAAAATTATAGAATCATTTACACAAGTTTTCTGCTAGTATTGGCTGTGTAACATTACTATTTAGGAATATATATGGTTCTTCCAAGAAGAAGAATATGTTTGTCATGTTGTTCATATTTTTACTTCTTTCACATTTGGAAATTATGTTGTAGCTAGTTGAATGGTTGGAGCTAATTCAATGAATGCATAGCCCTAATTCATCAAATCATAAAGTCTAATGGTGCTAGTTCTTTATATAGATTTCCCTAACCATGGAATCAAACCAATTTCTTCATGTTTCTTCCATAAATATAGTTTAGCTAAAATATATGCATGTATATAATTAATCTCCTCTGATAACAGACAAATTTAATAAGAGTACACTTAACAAATATGTCGACTTACAGATAATGAAAGAACTTTGTTTAATTTGTCATGTTCGAGCTTTCATTAATTTATTTTCAATGAGATCGATATCATTAGTTTCTTCACCCTGAAATTTTACTTTAAAAGCTAATATAATTGGAAAGTATTGGACTGGTAGACTTTTAGATTATAACTGTAATGAGAATTTTTTTTTTTAATGATAATAACAACGTGTAACGATGATTGGATCACTTCTATAAGAATTTCAAATCATTCCAACATTGTATTAAATATTTTTGGCTTCAACAATAATATAGTTGAAGTGATTTTTGAATGTTTATATTAACACTTTGACACTAATTAACTTATCTTTTTAAAGTTTTATTGACTGATAATGTTATAGCTCAGTGAAAGGAAAAATGTCTTTAGGGTGTTGATTTAATTAAAGTGCACTAAATTATAATGTAGGTTAATCTTTTAAAGATAAAGACAGGTGATATATATATATATATATATATATATAAGTTAAGAGGGAATTAGAAACATATAAAACTAGTTATTTGGTTTATAATCAAATCCAAATGTTTGGAAATATTCAGAATTATACTGTTAAAGCTAAATCATAAAATAAAATATAATTTTGTCAATGGATATTTATGAAAAAGTAAAAATGTTGATTTGGGATAAGATATCCACTAAAGATGAACAATTTTCTTAGAAAAACTATTCAACGAAATAATAACTTTTTTTTGTTGCATTGATTATGATAGGGTAAACACTGAATATAATAGAAGGACAAAGATGATACTTTTTTATCTACAATTTTGTAACATATAGTGAAAAGTATATGGTGAAATAGACATAGAAAAGGATGGATGAGGACAAAAAAAAAAAAAGAGGCAGGAACAAGTAAATTACCCCTTGAGACATGGAAGGGTTTAGGAGAAAAAAAAGATATATCAGCTGTTTATCTAACTATAGAAAAAGGTTGAATAGTGAGATAAGAGTCAATTTAATCATTTTCTTTCAATAATTTAAAATTGTGCAAATTTAGTGGAGATTAAACTCATGGATCATAGATATAAAGAAGAAGCTTGTGGGTTAGGGTAAGTTGGGAATATGTTTTAATATAAAAAAATTCTTATTGCGAAACTAATAGCTTTGTGTCAAAGAAAACGGCTATGGAATCATACATATTCCTATGATATAGTTAATGAAGGGATAAAAAGCAACCAAAAGATTTAAATATTAAATATTTTTTATTTTATTTAAAGTTAAAAAAATATAAAAGGGTAGAAGAAAGAGTAAATTCAATATAATAAAGTTGATAATGGTGGATTAGATAGGTGGACACACTATATAAAATTAAATTAAGAATAAATGCTTTTAGAAACAAAAGTTGAAGTAAAAATTATACATGTTTTTAGAAAATGGTAAGATATTGATTTTGGTGGATTGGACATAAATGATAAGTGTGGAAAATTACAGCATGACATAAATTAGATAAATTTTTTGTAAGTAAATTTTGAGGAGAAAATGTATAAAAAATATTTTAAACTAAAATTAATTTATCAAATTTTATTGGATAGTTTCATTAAATTTCTGTATTTTAATATATTAATTACTAAATTTTAATATTTTAAAAAAATAATTCATTAATTTATATAAAAAAATTCGCTCTATAATCCATATCCATTACTTATTATTAAAGACATAGTGTATTAAGAAGAGGGTAAAAGATCAATAATTAATATATATATATATATATATATATATATATATATATATAAATTTAGTAAAATAGAGGGAAAAAACTTATTATTAGATAATAAAAAATCAAAAACTAATCGATGTAGAGGTCATAATTACTAAACTAGATGGACAATCAAACAATGATGACATCTAATATTAATTTTATTGTTATATATATATATATATATATATATATATATATATATATATATATATATATATATATATATATATGAATTTATTAAGATGAGTGTAATTGAGTAGTATGTGTAATAGGGTTGAGGAAATGGCACTATCACTCTGTTGCATTATTATTCTCTCCCATATCTGACATATTTATACAGAAACAAACATATATTTTCAGAAATTTCTGAAACTTAACCCCACAACACGTGAATCTGACATCTTCATTTTCCTAATATTCATATCAACTCATTATTGCATTTGCTTATTCCCTCAGTTTCACTAACTATCACAATTCAACATTTCAAATTAATCTAATTCAAAAATCATTCTTCTCTTTATCTCTTGCTTCAACACAGTGTGGACATGATTTTTCTCTTCTTCTTTTGTATATAAAAATTAGTGCTTCTCAAGAAAAGTTCAATAATTATTTACTATATATAACAAGCACATGAAATGGTAGATATTAGTTAAAAGAACAAACAAGCATTATCCTTGAGAAAATATTAATAAGTCAAGAATTTCTATTTGATTTAATATTTTGTGCATTATAAATTAGTTTCATAAAATTGATTTTATATTAAAACTAGTTCAGCAGAGGTGAAATAAATAAATACAAGAAGTATTATAAATTAAAGTAAATTAAATATGTAGTATCTCCATTTGGTTTGTTCTGAATTTCTTTTTATTATAAACCATGATTAGTTTAATAATGAGATTTCATGTACTTCTTAAGATTTTTATTTAATTTTAATGGAATACTATTATTGTGATACAATAAGTTATTATAATTAACATTAAAAAGTAGAAGAAAAAAGTTCAAGACAAAAGGAACTAGTCCAATGAATTATATGAATATTTATGTACAAATAAATGATATATGTAGAAAAAAATGTAGAAGTGCTTATTCTTTCTAAATCATTTTTATCTTATAAACTATCAAATTATTTCACTCGTATCTTTATCTTCTTCTTTTCTTTTCTCTTGTTCTTTTTTTACTGCACCACACTTCTGCCATTAAATAATTGAAAGAATTTCTTACTCTTTAAAAATCATTTAAACTTAATAACTTTGTAACACAATCTCTGTATCTGTTTTTGTTTGACTTTTTATTTAGATTTTTTGTATGATTTTGTACTTGAATGTTTTTGGTAAAATAAATCATCTTGGTTAATGCTTTGAAGGTGTTTCTGAATTAGGCTTTCAGTCTTAAAAGCTATGTTTGACTGAAAATGGAAGTGGTGAGTTTAGAGTTGTCGTATATGCACCAATTCTTCATATGCCAGCTCACCAAATTCCAAATTCCAAATTCCTTCTTCTATTCACTGTTTATGAATAAAGTTAAAGTGCCAATAACCAAATACAAGAAATATATACATACTTTCAATATTTTTACTTCCACCAAAAATGTTTACCCTTTGATTTGATAAGACAAATATAAGGTACGGACAAAGAAAACCTGTGAAAAATAAGAAGGTTTAATAGAGAAAAAGGAAAATTATGAGTTTCATAATTATATATACTTTTATTCATTTATTAACTATTTCTCCCTTATTTTATTTATTTTTAACCAAGCATTTTCATTTATATTTTTGACAGTTTATTCCACTCACATTTTCTATTTTCTATTGTTCATCATATTTTTCTTTTCTTCAAAAGTATAAAACAATTCAAAAAAAGTTCATCACAAGTTTATGAGTAACTTTGGAGAAAAATAATTAGTTAAAACTTTTCACTTTTTTACAAATTTTTATTTTATTTTAATTTTAAATTCTTATTGTTGTCATGGTTAGTTTGTTAACGTAATTACAAACAATGAAATTAAACTTTTAACATTTGTTAAAAAAAAAAAATATGATCATATCCTGTATACTTCCTAACCTAATCAAGCATTTTAAACTTTTTACTTTTAGTTAATGGAGGAATAAACGTCCAAATAAGGTCCAACTAAAAACGACATTCATGTGAAGACAAGTCTAAACTGCATAGATAAAATAATATTATCAATATATAATTAACATTTCTAAAATTGTTAATTATTTTCTTACTAAACATTTATCATCAATAAAGTTAATAAATATTTCATTAACATAGCATAATAATAATAATAATAATAATAATAATAATAATAATAAACACCCTAAATCTATTTATTTGATACACGGGAGAGGAGAATCGTAAGGAAGTGTCATTACTTACATAAATAAGAAAGAAATAACAAATCTTTTATTCATAAACATGTATATAAACATGTATGGAGCAATTGTCGATTCACACTATAAAGAAAACCCATTAAGTTGACAAATAATAATAATCATAATCAATAAGCACAAATCAATTAAGTTGAACAATAAACCATTCATAATTCAACCTAATAATAATATTGATGATAATAATAATAATTAATTAGGAAAAGAAAAGAATAAACAGGAGAAGTTTGATAGTACTGTAAGAGAAGCATTACAAATAGGTCAAATCCATAGAAAGCAGCACAGGAATAACTCAAAACACTGTACAAATGAAAAAATTGAAAAGTACAAAGTGCTACTTTTATTTTACAAAGATTCTAAAAAACAGCTCCCAGTTCCATTTGGTCACAACAGTGACAAAGCTCTTTAAAGTGTGTTTCTGACTCTCATGTGACTTCCAACTCTGTAACACGGTTACATTCAAACATAACATCTCACTAATCATAAGAACAAACACAATGAATCGGAACTTCTCTATTTCAAATAGAGATTTTTTTTTTTGTGGGTAGTAAAAGTTTAATGAAAACATAGAAAAAAAATATTCGAACTTTGCTTAAGAAACTTCAATTGGTGTCCAAAGGGAGAGGCTCAGCTTCAGAGAGTTCTTTCAGCGTTTTCAACAGCTGGGCACCTTTTCTCCTGGCCCGAGCGCTGCACTCGCCCTGGAGCGCGAGTTCAACAGCACGCGCCACCTCCTCAGGGGGCGCAGTATGGTGGTCGGATGCGAAGCCACCGTACACGACGGCGAGGACTCCGATGGCGTATTCCTTGGCACGGGCGGCGGTTTTTCCCATCATGGTGACCATGACAGCGACTGCAAGGGCGTGAGCGCGGACCTCATGAGCGCCATCTGGCAGCGTGCACATGAGCTCCAGGGCGGCGAGGGCGCGTTCGGCCGGTGCGCCGTCGAGTTCAAGCGCGGCCTCGATGACGGCGGAGACGGCTCCAGTTTCCACGGCGACACGGCGGTTGACGTCGGAGAGACAGAGTGCGAAGAGGATCTTGGTGGCAGGTTTGGCTAGGGCGAGGTTGCGGGTGAGAGCGTGCATGAGGTTGGGAGGGCAAGGAGGTTGGTCTTGGGGAGGGTTGGGAACAAGAGAACGTTCTAGAAGTTGAAGGGCAGAAGCTGGGTCTGTTGTTAGTTGAAGTTCTGAAATGTGGAAGAGTTCTTGGAGGTTGTGGATTTGTGGTGGTGGTGGTGGAGGAGGAAGAGGAACATTAAAGGTTGTGTTTGCGTTTGTTTTGACGAGGTTGTTGGTGTTACTGTTGGTGGTGGTGGTGGTCGGAGTGGGGGTTGGGGGAGAGAATCTCCACTGGGTGAAGCTTTGGGAGGTGGCGGAGGAAGAAGAGGAGGTGGAGGATTCGCATTGGAAGGTTGGGGGAGTGTGGGGAAGAGGTGGGGTGGCGCCGGTGGGGCTTAGAACGGTTTGGGCACAGTGGCGGAAGAAGCCACAAGAGAAAAGCTGGGTTTTTAGCTTTGGTTGTTGTTGGTGGGTTTTCATGGCGGAACAAGTTGGAAGAAGAAGATGAGAGCTTAGTTTTTTGTGTTGTGTGTGAATGAAGTGTGAAGTGTTCCGTTTTGGGTTTGGTTGTTGTGACAATAATGATACTGTTGTTTGTACTAGGTGGGTCTATTATTTCTGTCACCTTCGTGAAAAACAATGGAATGGGTCAAATGTTATCTGAGTGACTTCCACTTACCAATTAATCTTTTACATATTTCTGTTTCTTATTTAAGTTTTTTCTTTGGACGGTGGTGGTAATAGATCGAAAAGAAAAACACATACTTGATCATTTAGAATAATAATGTTCTAAATATATATTTTTTAGCTTATAATTTAGAGAATTTTTTTAGGGATGAGAAATAGAAATGAGTAAATATGAAATGAAATAATAAGTGATATAAAAAGGAGAGATGAAACTAGTTTATGGAAGAGAGGAACTTTAATCTAGTACCTTATGTGGATAAAAGAAGTGTACTATGAGGAAGTTGTGAAGAACTCAGAAGTTCGTAACATGCATTTCTTTTCAATAAAATCTCTGTAGTACAGAATAGATACGCATTTAGTGAGTTTCTGCTGTGGTCAGTTAAGATGAATGCGATAAAGAAGATAGGACATGTGTTTAGATTTGAAGAAAGAAAAAAATGGTATCTCTTAACCCCATCAATTATCAGGTAGGTACGCATGAGATCAAATTATTATTATTATTATTATATAATGTGCTTAAGATTTTTTGTAACTACGACAAAAATGACACTATAAACTGCATAAATAACATAAGTTTCTTTAATCTATTTTTCTTTCTAATAATCAACTGTTTTCTTTCATGTTTTTCTTTTTCGTCATCCTATCACTCATTGAGATGTTTGAAGTGCTCCTTCGAAATAAATATGTGAAGTAATCTAATAGAAATGAAATATATGTAATCTAATCATAGAAAGAATCTAAATAAAGATTGTGAACTTTTATAATAAACTATTTTTTAACTTATGTAAAGTAATGAACATTTATGATAAATATTTTTAAATATATAAGTTACATTTTAGATTTACAATAAAAAATTTGAATTATAATGCAATTTTTTTATTCTGATTACTTCTTTTGTGAAATGGTGAAAAAATAATTTAGAAATATGATAAAAAATATTGAAAAAAAGTAGGTTCTTACAAAGATTAAATACACAAATGAAAATCTTCTGGACATTTTAAATATGAACTACTCTATGGCCCATTGCTTTTTTATCCAACAACCTAAATCCTTTAATATCCACGTTGTGTACAGTAAGTTTTCCAATGGCATATGTTTTGAATGAATCGTGCTTTTTTATATTTGTCATAAGATGCTTTGCCTAAAATATTGTTTTCTTATAATTACAACCATGAAGTAATTTTTACTAGTGCTTTCAAAAATCCAATGTGCCGTTGATAAAACAAAGAAACTGTGTTCATGATTTATTATGTCAACTGAGTTTGTTGTCACACTAAAAAAACTACATTTTACTAAAAAAACATTCATTTTTAATTTGTATATAATATATTAAATAATTAACTCATTAATACAGTAATATATTCATAGTTAGTACACAATATATATTTAAATTCAATATTTATAAATTAATCCACATCTGTATATTTTATAAGCAGTAATATATTCATAGTTAGTACACAATATATATTTAAATTCAATATTTATAAATCAATCGACATCTTTATATTTTATAAGCATTTAAATATAATGCAATATATAATGTTACGTTATTGAATTTAAAGTAAAAATATTGTTCTATAAATTGTATTGCGATATTAACATATTTAAGAACTTTGTACCATGTAAAATAGTGTTAAGCTTGTATAATTTTTAAATATATATATATAGAGAGAGAGAAAAAAAAATAATGATACTGTAATATTACTAAATTAATATATAAAATAAATTTATATTTATTAAGAATAAAGTAAAATAAATAAGAAAAATAATTATTAATGTGAAAAAAAAAACTGAGAATAATTTTATAAGAAACGTAAAAATAACTGTTAATCTTTAAAAAAATAAATTAAAAATAATTAATTATAAACACAAAAATTGAAATCATTTTTATATATAATTATAAATAACTAATTAGAAAGTACTCCCAATATTTTCTATATATGAATATTGAAGTGATAACTACTCATTATGATACACAACTAAAAAGAATAAAGTTCTCGCTCAAAAATTCTATCAATCATCTCATCATCTTACCACTTATGTTATTTATCCGTGTATAAACAAGATCGAGTTCAAAACTGGACTACAGCGCATGATGCTGTTACTTGTTTAAATTTATTGAACTATGTTTATAATATATACAAAATCTAATGAATGAGATATAATATTAAGCAGTTCTTTTGAAAACTGTAAAGGATCTCAATCCATTACTTCAATACAACTGCAATTTCAGTGTACCAGTAATGACTCAAATGATAAAGCATTCATGACAAACCAGACCTCTCGACGTAATCAAGACTTTAACAAATACTAGTGACCAAAACCAGTGAAAAAAATATCAAAGAAATTTAAAACAATGAACTAACTCTGTAATTAATCCTAAAAGGAAAATGATTGGATAGAAAACCTGTAATGTTAGGAGCATGATATTTCATCAGTATAAGCCTACCACACTAATTTCACAACAATGCCGCAACTGGCCTCGGGAGTTTATGATTACCTTTCGTACTCTTCAATTATCATCGTTAAAATTAAGATATCCTCCATACAACCTCAAACAATGGAATGTAATGGAATTCTACATTACTTTTGCAATTCCAGCTACAAGATTTAACCGTAATCCGAACTTAACTAATGACTAACATAGAAACAGAGACAAACCTAATTAAAACGTTAAAAATTAGAGAAAATATAAGGCAAAAATGGAGGACAGATCATTTCCATTTCTCTTGCAGATCTTTCCTCTCAGATAATACCCAAGTGACAAATATTGCAGCCACAAGTGCAACAATTGTTAGGAGAAGTAGAGCATAGCTGAAATCTTCAGTTAATGAATCGTAGGTCCTAGAAGGAGCAATCTGAGTAAAAAATAGATCTACCCCGTAGGCAAAGACGAGGGATGTAGACTCCAGCTTGGCAGGCACTGTTACTATGCCTCGCAGACCTTCCACTTTAAGGGAATGTGTAATATAGGACTGCAAAAATTCAAACAGAGAAAATAAGAAATGCATGTTTAGAAGTACACAAAGCCCAATAGGCATGAGGTTGAAGTTGGTGACAAAGCCAATCAACTAAAATGTATTTCCTTAAGCAGCCCTACTGGGCTTGCCAATTGAATAAATAAATAAATATATATATATATATATATATATATATATAGATAGATAGATAGATATATAGATAGATATAACGGTCGGAGTAAGTAAAGAGATAAAGTCATTTTTCCTAATAAAAATTGTAGTGATTCATTAGTATTATTACTACTGTTCCTTCAACCTTGAACACAAGCGCACGAGTTACTTGCATACTGCAAACATTCTTTGTTTGCAGATATATATAAATAGGGGGGGACTATACCAGAAATTGACTGCACAAATATTATGCATGCACGGATATATATTAGTCGGTTCATGTTATCTGCTTATCTTATGGATAAACATCATATAGCCCTTATTTTTGTTGTCAACCAGAATAGTTACCCAAACTCTACCTTCTCTTTAAGGTACTCTATCTACCTGAACAAAAGTCATTTAATATTTATAATGAAAAAGGAAAATGCATAAACCAAGACATATTCGAACAATCTAACACCATACATTGAGAATCCACTAATGATAGCACCATTTGTTAAGTTTTTCTTTGTTTCATGGATATAGAAAAAGGAAAAAGAGACAAAATAAACCTGAGGAATGATGGGCAATGAATCGGTCAGAGGAATAATTCCTTCCTCTTTCTCAGCTTGCGAGGGATTAAGTGTGCGCCGAGGATCCAAAAAGCGTTTATCAAGTGCCAATACCTGGAAATAAATTTCCCAGTTGACACCCCAAAATGTTAGATTTCATTGAAGAAATTTAAAATAAATTTCCCAGTTAACACCCCAAAATGTTAGATTTCATTGAAGAAATTTAAAATAAATTTCCCAGTTAACACCCCAAAATGTTAGATTTCATTGAAGAAATTTAACGATAAAAAAGGTGTTGATCTCAAGTTGAAAAACTCGGTCGCGTAAATAATACCAACCTGATCACCAATTGTTCCAATAAGAAGCTGCTTAGAAGTTATACCCTTGGACGTCAAAGTCACTTCTATTGCTTTCACAGAATGGGTAAAAAAGTACGACTGTGATTTTGTTGTAACTTCTGGTCGATAATAAGAAGAAATGGGTGATGTAAGATTATGCTTTCCAAGAACAAACTTCCAGACATCTTTGTTATCCTGTGAAAATCAAGGATATCACACCAGAATGAGAACAGATCAGTAACTGAAACAAAAGAATGAACACATACCAAAAAAGACGACAACATGTATCAAAACAAGAGAGTGAGGGTAATTAAATGAAGCTGCACAAGTTAACAGACATACCGCTCGAGACTGATCATAGACCTCGATAACTGACATCTCATATCTGTGTGCTCTGAGATTAAAATAGTGATAGACAACCCAGTTTTCACTAAATACCTATACAAGCAATATTCATGTAAGATACTAACAAAATTTAGTGTTACACCTTTTAAATCAGTGTAGTTAAAAAGCTTACCGCATGAACAGGACCCTGGCAACCATGATGTGTCATTCTATGCAATATACGACCAGTCACGGTATCAATGATATAGATGACCAACCAAGCCTCCTCTGGGGTGGCTGTTCCAATTTCCCCTGTGGCTTTAGGTGCTGCATTCGCGACAAAAAGTATATTGTTCGATACATACTTATACATGACATCATAGTCAGTCATAACTTTTGCTTGAGTATGAACAACCTACATCGAAAAAGGGAATAAAAACTTTAGGCAGAAGCAAAGCAATAATTAAGACTAAATGGAAAATTGGTCATCATAAAACATGACATGAGAGAAAACACTTAATTGTCGTATTATTTGTTTGTGATCATGTCTATTTACTCAGTGTAGTATAAATACACCTAATATGACTTTAGGAATATACAAGGCATGTGATTAAGAGAGTCTTACTACATTTAGACAAGAATGACAGACACCACTTTACATGATTATTGGTAGATAAAAAATTCATTTGCAAAATTCCTCTAACTTGAGACTCATTCATTAATGCTATTGATAAGTAATAAAAGCCACCTTAAGGAAAAGGCAACCTGTAAACTAATTAATTTGAAAAAAGAAAAGGATTTTAAGGAATGTAAGTTTATATATCTGACATAGAACATTTATATTTCTTGAAAAATGTGGAAAGGTTAATACAGACAAAGTATAATATAACACAATCAATTTTATTTTATAAAAAAGAAATGCACTTTTAACAACTAAAAACTTAATGCCACGGACGCCCTACCTCATTTGATTTTCTAGTTACCGTTGCAATAATCTTTTCTGATTCAGATGGGAATACAATAGACCATAGATCCCGGAAATCAAAGCAGTACTCATCAACTATTTTGTGAATGCAATTAGTCTTCAAGGCATGACCTCTGACAATACCATTATCATCCTCAACTGAGTACCAGTACACATTTGAAAATTCACGTTGCAAAATGTCAATAGCTTCAGGAGTTCTTGGGTATAGGTATGCATGTTGATCTATGTCTATAATTAGATGCAGACGCTGTTCAGTTGAATCGGTATAAGGCAGAGGAATAACTTGAGCAATGGTATGAGCAAGTCTCAACGAATTGAGTTCCTTCCCTGTGTATGCATCAATAAAAGAAAGAGCAGCCGGTGCAGCCAAACTTGGCCCACATCGCCCAACTACAAGGATAGATGGATTCTCATCCAAGGCATGATGATGAGGAACCTGCCACTGATAAATGTTAAGCCCAACGGGATGTTCACACACTTCTGTTTTACGCAGTGTATGAAGTAGAATAGACCAAACTACACGTCCATCTCCAGTGTGCAAAGCAAAAACCTTTCCAGCCCTTGTAAGTACTATAAGCAACTTACGAAAACCATTATGATCACGAGTCATTTTGCTTTTCTCAGAACTCCTTAACCGCATCGCTTGAATAGCTACTACATCCTCGGGGCTTGCAATCATTAAAGTTCCTTTGAGCTTCAGCACATGTCCCTTTCAATAACAAATCAACGCATAAAAATGTACCGTTAGAAAAATAGTTAATGATATCCAGATAAAAATCTCAATCTCTAATATATGGATACAATAATTAAAACTATCAGAAAAGTTGCACATGTCGGCACTATGTTGCCTTTTTCCTCTCAAAATGGTATTTTGGTTACCCCTGTGAAAGATGGGCATTTTTTAATTGATGAGTTGGAGGTTTTTTCCCATGCAAAGCATGAGCCCATTGATCTATTAAAAAAAAATAGTACACATAGAATTAGTGACCAGTTCACACTGGTGTAAGTCAAAGTCAATGACATCATTCAATAATTTTTTATTGGATAAATCTAAATAAAAACTCGCTAATGAATTCAAAGTTCTTATCATATCATATAGATCTTATCAACAAATCGTAAAATAATCCGAAATTATTTGATACTCTATTGATATATATCAAGATAAAGGTAATATATACTTTTGAAATATATTCAATTAGAACCATTTGATTATATTCTTGCTGTTGCTTAACTTTTATATGTTTTGACACAAAACAGCAATATACAATTATCTTTCAATGTTGGATCAGAGCAAACCACATGATAATATAATATACAAAGTTATTAAATGATGTTAGAGTGCTAAGTCTTACACCAGTGTAAACAAGAATGTGTGTGTGTGTGTGTACGAAATTATGCAGGATGATGTCCTAATTAAAAAGATTAAAGGCAGACCTTAAGCCATTCAAAGAGGTTCTGTTCCACTGTTGCCACTGATACACCTTCCTTTTCCACAGGTAGTTCAGACGTTGTGACATCTACAACTGATGCAAGACCATCCTCTCTACTCCAGACAATTTCTCCTTGTTGTACTAATAATAGCGAATGATCTTCCATTACCATCAATGCTCTAAAACCATACGATCTATCTGTTCTCACATAATTGTTTATAAAAATCTTCTCAATGTTCCCTCTTTGATGGTCTATTATTATACTTTCCTTGAGTAAATCACCATTCCAATCATTAACGTCCTTTACAAAGAGGTGAATATTACTGCCTTCATGTTGAATAAATGCAAAAGCGTGTTGACCTTCTGAGATTGACAGAGCATCACTAACAGCAGCTGCATTATTAATTTTGTCCACCAGCACCAAGTCATCTTCATTTGTCACTTTAATTGTAAGAACAAGGGAGTCAATACGCAATGCAAACAACTCAGGAAGCCTTGATGGTAATATTACTGCCTGTCCAGATGACTCTTTGATGAGGTCTGAAATGAGCGTCTGTTTGTAACTAATCTCTCCATTCTTGATGTTTATCGTCAATATCTTAGACCTCATCTTATCCAGTACCACAAACTTATCACCTGAGACTGATAATAATTCCCCAAAAGTATCACAGGGAAGTATTGTATGATCATTCTTGAGCAATTCTCCACTATCAGCATTCAATCCATACACATAAAACTTTGAAGAGCCAACAAAACCAGCAACATAGATCTTGTCAGTGGACTGAATAATATGGCTAACCTCAATGCTGCAGCAAATATGATGAAGACAACAATGTTAACGGCAAGTTAAACTTCAAAAAGAACATCTTTCTCAGTAAACTCTGAGTCAGCCATACCTTTCACCCGCAAAATCTTTCCTCCAGAGAACTTCACCATCTATGCTGGAAACAGCATGGAGACTGCCTTTACCAAAAACAAGGATCAAGTCATCCTTGTCAGATTTTGGGTTTTTCTGCAAATAAAAAACAGAACTCAATTGCATGTGTAAGAAAATCACTCATGCAGTCTCAGGTTTAGATACATGCCTACAATTAAATAAACCAAGACTAAGGGCAAGTTTACTACAGTAAAAGGGCTGCTGGATGCAGGTTCGTTACAGTGATCACAAAAATACTGAAGGTGAGAATTGGGTACATAAGAAATGTTCACAGGGTAAGCAGGACAAGTCTGAATGAATTTGTTGGCTAAATTACTTCACTGCTCAATGACCATTCTGTTGAAAATGAAAGTAACTTAGTTTTAGGGTTTCACATGCAACAACAGTATTTTACTAATAGGCGGGGTCACCTACATGCAATCATAAATCTAAAACAACACCGTCCTGTTCTAGTGTTCTGCCAAAAACTAGAAAATCAGTGTTCACATGTGCAGAGCAAGAAAAAATACTAAGTAGATGTATTAGTATTAGCATCATACACTCGGATAGAAAGGGAGGCATGAATCTTCAATTTGAAAGGGACAACTTATTTGCATTGGGTTTTTAACTCAATTTATATTTCTCTAATTATGTCCAAGGGAATTAGAATTCAAACTGTTAATCTGGCACTTAAGTTTCACTCTACATGTGTCCTCTCCATTGCTCGAGAGGATGTTTCAGATAAATCTACGAAAAAAAATTATATTACTTAAAATATCAAGAAAAAAAAACATTCACTCACTGGAATGTATAATATTGACTTTGATGTCTTTGATCCTTGAAGAGAAGTCTCCCAAACCATCTGTCCATCAGGAAGGTTCCATGCTCTCAATATACTTCCATCCGAGGAAAGAGTTATGACATCTGAACCAATACATGTACTTAATGAATTTGATCACCACTGATATAAGCTAAACATTTAAATAAATCTCAACACATAAAAAAATCTACTCTGACAAAGTAACAATATGCTCAAAAGCAAAGAAAACTAATGAAACTTGAAGCTAAGAAATCACTGTATGTGATAACAGTATGCATACTGGCGACACAGACATCCTTCAATTGATTTTACATCATTATTCAAAAGAAATGGACAACAAACACAGAACATTTCTTCCACCTATGATGCTCAAGAGTAATATTATATAATCAAAGGAGATTGGATACTATACACTTAAAACTGGGAACGAAGTCAAACTAAACAACTTATCGTTTAACAATAAAGCAGTTTAAACTAAGATATCTCCCCACACTTAGAGTCATGCAAACATGTTGACATGCCCAAAATCTAGATCTCCAATTCCAAGATGTTCATGCACTACCACAGTTGAGAATCTAAATAGAAAATTCAACAATAGGACAGCTTTTGACTATACATTTTATGAGGAAAAATAAGGCATGTTATGTAAGCAGAGGACATCAGCATCCAGTTGACATCCAAGCATAGATATATTTTCAAGAGGAATACAAAAAGAATGGCAAAGAATCATGCTTATAAGGAGAATCAAGGACACTAGTGCCACACTGGCCACCTTAACATCCTTATGATGAGATGTTTTTAATGATAAAATATAATGTACAGTAAAACTGCTCTACGTTTCTGCAGTATAGTAAAGAATAGATAGCATGAATTAATGCTCTACAGAGTCAAAGGCTAAGTGTAATACATTTTCCCAGGGCAATGTCAAGTCCATCAACAACATCGTTGGTCCCAAGAACATGCCTCCAAACTGCAAACAAAACAGAGTTCAGCACTTCTGATTCTAAACAAAGAAAACAAATAGTTAAAGCGAGTGATGACCATCGCTTGGGAAGGCTTGATTTACTTTTCACCAGTTCAACTTCACTAAATGGAGTTATGGTAACATTTAATTGGAGCATTATCGTAGACAATATGATATAAAAAATATTTTAATGGAGTCGGCAAAAGCAGCTAAACAAATCAAACTTACAAATTTCTCCATGACGAAGGTCGAGTGAAGCTACAACGTTCTCTTCAGTGGACACCAAAACACGCTTCCGGCCAGTCTTTTGAGTGTGGAACAAAGCGTGCTTTACTTTCCCGATGTACTGTTGGTGCCTAGTAGTCAAACATATTTAGTAGTTACTAACATTTAAATTGCACAAGAGGCAAAATAGCAATTAGAATCGGAACACTCTTTATCCGATATAAAAATCGATCAACAACGCAATTCAACGCGTAGGTGAAATCAGATCGTAGTGTTCGAGCAATAATTACAAGTGGAGGAAGAAAACGTATTGAATTGGATGAATAGAACGAAAAACAATCGAATAATCGCAAAGGTTAAGGGAGCATTAAGTGAGTGCGTGAATAAGTAAGAGTCGTCGAACTCACCAATCCATGAGACCAACTTGATCTTCGTAAAGAGAATAACCGATATTAGTTGATGAGAGAAAGAAAAGAAGGAGGAGAAAAACCCTAATCGCCATGGCCATGGCGATTCAGCCACGAGCACGGATCTGAGGAGTGGTAGTGTTTCGTTTCTGCGTTGCTCACAGTCCAGGACTATAAGCCGGCTTTTTGCGCAAACGCAGACTTCCAACTTGTTAACAAGAACCAAAAAGAGAGAACAAGGGCGTGGAAATTTCGAAACAAAATATTTTAGGAAATTAATATGTATTTGAAAATAATGGACTAAAACTAAAAAAACTAAAAAAAATTATCGTGATTTGAATTATTTGATCATTTTTAACCAAGTCTTGATTTATTTAAAACTTTTAAAAAAAATCTTTAAATTTATATTTTTTTTAATTAAGTGATATTATTAATTAAAAATAAAATGACTCGCGACAAAAATTTAATTCAATCAAATAAGACTTCAAAAACTCAATTGAAAAAAAAAAGTAAAAACCTGATTGAAAAAATTATACTTCAGAAAGAATTATACTCTTATCCTACTCACACATCTTCATAAATTTTGTGTTTCTAAATTATTACGAGTTATTCAATTGCAGAAGCAAATATAAGTACTAAAAGATCGATTATACTACCTGAACTGATAACATAAATTTAATATGAGTAGTTACTTTATCTATATTTAACATCTTTCTCGAGTTCAGATTGGAATATATGGACTATATATATGTTACGAATTTGTTGTATACTTGGTTAATTTGAGAAGTCCATTTATGTGCGTGTTAGTTGATCATAGAAATTAAAAAAAAAAAATCATATATATTTTGTTGGACATATAATTTGTATATAAAAGTGACAATCGACTTTAATATTTTTCGTCTTTCCAAATCATAATTTAACAATCACCTTTTTCTATAATTTAACACTTTTTTAATTGATCCCTGAATTTGTATTGTTTTATTAGTTTTCCTTAATTAACAAGTCCTAATTAAAAACACATATAAGACAGTGGCACAATTTTTTAAAAAGAAAAATCATTTAAAAGTATAACTAAAATTTATGAAATTAATAATTCACGAATTAACAATTTAATTAGCCAATAAAATTATTTTACTCTAAAAATATATGTAAAAAAAATATATCACTCACACAAAATATGTTTATATCTCTCAATTTATGTTTAACTTATAGAGATCAGATATGCAAAAATGCACGTAACAGTTTTATAATTAAAATATTAAAATTTATGTATGACCTATAACCATTAAACATATATATATTTGTTTAAAAAAATCCTAACGCGCCCCTTTCTCGTTCTGTATGCAAATATGAACTTATTAATAACTCATAACTTAATTTATAAAAATCATAAAAAATAATTAATAAATGATTTTTGACTAATTCCTTTGTAAAGATTTTTATTATGTTGAATTTAAATATAAAGTGTTTACATCAGTGATATTGGTTACATAGGTTTAGAGTTGTTAAAATTAAATGGTTAAAAACTTGAAATTATCATAAATTTTGCTAAAGACTTGTTATAGAAACACGCTAAAAAAAATTAGAGTTGTTAGATGTTGGAAAGGTATGATTATTCATCTGGTCCCTTAATTTGTTGAATTGGTTCAATTTGGTATTTGAATTTTTGGAATGTTCAATTTAATTCCTGAGTTTTTTAATACGCAAACGGTCGTTTGTACACTCGTAACTATCACTGTGCAATAGAAATGTGAGTGAAGTTGTTAATTGGGTTGATTTGTTTGTTGGATGTAATTAACATCATTTTAGTTTTTCTTTTGATGTTTCATTGATCATGTATATTCATTGTGGTATTAAGATTAGTTATTTAATTTGCTGCATAGTGACAGTTCATCACTATACAAACAAGTGAAGTGGAGTATATTAAGAATATTAAATTGATCAACTTTACAAAATAATAATACCAAATTGAACATTTCAAAAATTCATGAATCAAATTGAACAAATTCAAAAAATCAGGACACCAAATAAATAATTATACGTTGTTGGAAATGAGGTAACCAATATCCCTTAGCCAAACTTTCCAATACAAAAAGGTATAATAGTTATATTTTTAATATAAATATCGTAAAAACTACTGACTTTGGTATTACACGGTTAATAAGGGATTTCTTTTCAGTGTACATAATTTTGTCTATTTTTATTTTTTTAGAGTAATTTTTTAAAATTATAATAATTACTTTGTTATTTTTTAGAGTAACCATTTATTTAAATTTAACATGACATTTTTTAATTTCATTTTTTATAGGTGTTTTTTATACTAAAATTTCTATATTTATCTTTTAAATGATTACTTATTTTATTTGATTCACACAAATTATTTTACTATTTATTCATGAAAAATAAGTTAGAAGAAAAGTTATAGAAGGCGTGTCTCCTGTGTTCTTTATTTTAAGCAGACATGATAATTATGAATACACAAGTTTATGTAAGACAAGAGAGAAAATACTTAGGATTTGTATTAAATCAGAAAGCTTATTGCAATTGCAAAACTACATTTGCATGGAAGCACACATTTTTAAGGTGTTTTACAATATTACTTTCAAGTACTTACCTTTCATATATAAGTTTTTAGAGTAAAACCTTTCATATATATATATATATATATATATATATATATATATATATATATATATATATATATATATATATATATATATATATATATTTTTTTATTATATTTTTTTTTTTTTATTT
>Ga0214545_1001668_pt1 | contig 41939 bp, 17 predicted proteins | sample CNSS4metaG_FD_160064 | JGI IMG/M metagenome (GOLD analysis project Ga0214545, IMG submission 160064) | Root nodule microbial communities from cowpea collected in UCLA plant growth center, Los Angeles, California, USA - CNSS4 | ecosystem: Host-associated > Plants > Roots > Nodule | place: USA... | reverse complement strand
TCAGTTTGTTCATTGGGTATTTTCTTTTCTCTTCCCTATGGAGAATTTATCCTAGTGCAGCAGTAAAGTTGCACCTTGATGACCAATTGATCATGATTCAAATATGAAAAACCCTCTATGCATATATAAGGATAAGAGTATGTATGGTGACCCTCCCTAATATCACTACTTAGTGAGTAGCCTGCACGTTAGCTAATTTTCTGTGGAGGATATGCTATCCTCGGCCACTGCACTTTTTTCTCTCCCTCTTATCCGAGAATATTTTTTCTATTGTATTAATACTGAGTAATGTAAATGAAATTTTTGGTTGTTTCTTTGCTAGACATTCAGGGGTTTAAAGCAACAATCATATTGATGATGTCTGTTGAATTTGGAAGGAGGGCGTTTAGAAAGATAGGGAACCTAATCTGATAGAAGGGAAAGCTTTTATTCTTGTAGAATGTAATGTATAGATCTTGCATATAGTCCATGTACATAGACTCTTCAGGAATTACTGGAGATTATTCCCTAGGATTATAACACGTGAGGCAAGGCAACTTAGCATTGGATAGTTGAACTACTTCTAACAAGTCCTTGTATTATATGTTACTCATGTTTTTTACTAAATGTATTTTTGGATAAGGTTATCTTGTATACTAACATAATCTTATCTCCTATTATCGTATTAAATGGAAGTTCCTCTACATATAAAATGGCAGATGAAAACTAATTATTATGAAAAAATAATATCAACCATTAAAAAGCAAATAGGTAAACAAAATAGCACATAAATACATTAACTTGGACATAGGTAAAAGAAGATGACTGCAGAATGCCCCTGAAGTTTCTCCTTCAAATTTTCTGCAGTTCTTCCTTGGTGAAAAGTAGGGCTAGAATTCATAGCAACAGCATGAGCCCATGCAGGCAAAACAGTTCTAAGCATGGCCCCTATCCTTAAGTTCCTGACCTACACATGAAGCAGAGTTCAAACTTGGACTGAAGCAAACACGGATACAGAATAGGGTAAGCTTCCCTCCCACCAAACTTCTATTCAGCAAAAAAAAAATTAAGATATTTACCAAGGTTCGAACAAGAAACTTCATCTCCTTCTCTCGGCAGGAGTGCATGAGATGAACAATGATTCCTTTCTTGCGAGATATACTTCCACTGCCTGTTTGTACACTGATGAACACTACATGAGATAATGTAGAGCAGAACTAAAAGTTTACCTAACTAAAGAGCACTACAAACATTTGAAATTACATATGACCCTAAGCCTAGCACCGACTTTAACTAAACATTTGAAGAACAGACAATTGGAAGGTATAATATCCGTTGTGTGATCTTAGCTCATCATACGAAACAGAAAGGCTGTTGTTAATACCTTATCTTTTGTAGTGCAGAGAAAACATCCTTAATTAGAAGTGGTGTTGGTGGTGCAAGAAATCTCTGTGTTTGACGACATTCTTGAGCAACATCACCTTTAAGTTTAACCATTGCAGGTTATTTCAGTTATTCAAAATCCTCATAGATGGAACAGGTTTAGTAGTAAACAGTAAAAAAACTATGAAAACAATTATCCAACCGAGATCACCAAATTTGTTATACATCTCCCGTATTTTCAAACGACTTGTTCCACATGCCTCTTCAATTGCTGCAGTGACTAAACTTCCACCAATATTTAGTTCCTGACATTAATTGTAAGGAACTTTGTTAGTGCATAATAACACTCTTATTGCAATACTCTACACTTCTGTTCTCATTCAAACTTAAACAAGTAACAACCAGAAACAGTAATGTTGTTTGCAGATAGGTATTTTTATTGTATGAATAAAGTGATATTTGAATTGGCCGATAGATATTAGTGGTCAATTTTAATCAAGAACTTAGAGATACTATTCGCTTCAAGGGGGGAAGAAAACCCATGCAGAGTGACATAGTGGACCCCGCTTCCTTCATGCTCACATGTTTGTGTTCCATTTTGCCCCATACCCTCCTCCATAGTTCTCTATTTATTCTTACAACTACATCTTCAAGCCACGCATATCTTTGTATCAGCAAACAACCGATTTATGTTATTGAATTAATTAATCTTAAAAATAAATAAATAGAGGCCCGAAGTGCCTCTTTTCCCCTCTTTTATCATAAAACAACAAATAAATAACTAGGGTGTTGAAATCATGGTTACACTCCTTGTTGTTATCCAAAAAAATTGAAGACAAAGGAATAGAAATTCAAAGAAAAACTAGAGATACAAAATGGCCAGTTTTGATACAAACAGTCGCCCTCAAGCAACAATGAAGGACAAAAATGCCATATATAACAAAGTGTCAATGTGTTCACCAAGGAAATTAGGTCCTAATCTTAAAAAATTGATACAGCACATATAAAAGAGCAAAGGAAAGGATAAATGTTTTACTTTGATTTATTCATTTATTTTTCAAATTACCCAACTGCCGTTTCATTCTCATCAATGAACTGCCCTTTCATTCTCATAAATGATAAAGATTATAAGCCCAAATTGTCAAGACCAGGAAACCTACCTTATTTTCATGGTCTGCAGCAATTTTGTTTGTGCATAGATACACTGCAGGAAGCACATCCGCCGGAGATAAAGCCAACAAACTGTGTGATAGAAACATCGCATGCAAACAATGTTCTTTAATTAGCCAATTAGGGGAAAAACTATTTCATTATTCCACAAAAAGGAGTGGCAATGGATACAAAGAGTGTGACGAGTAACAAGTGAACCTTCTAAACATATTGCATAACAGTGAAGTAGCTTTAATCTTTCCTCTCTCACCCTCTAGCAGGTTGAAGGTTCGTGCAATATGTAAATATGGTGCTGGCTGTCCATCTCTCCAACATGCTGCTCATTTATGTCCATTGTATACATAGGTTACAAGACAGAACATGAATATACAAAGTAAAAAATAGAAGTAAAAGCATGGGGCTGAAAATCTTCTAAACCAGTATATCCAGTGGAATAAAAACTAAAACAAACCATGTTCTATAGGGTTGTATTTCTCTGGTGGTAGAGATAGTTGAGTAGCATCTACATTATCTTTTAACACTTTCTGCCCAGAAATATCAGGCATAATTCTTATTTCCTCTGATGCATGTTTCTTTACTAATGGTTTATCAATTTTTCTCTCCTCTTGAACTGATAATTCATTTTCGCTAAGATTTCCAGAATTACAGTAATATATATCAAGTGCTTTATTGACATCTCCTTTTGTCTTCTTAATTATAGTCATGGCATGGTTCTTTAATGACTCATTGCCATTTATTATCTGCAAAAATTGATCAATTTCATCCTTGTACATTTGTCCAACATCAGTTGGTAACAAGTCTTCAACTTCAGAGCTTTGCTCAAGCTTTGGTTCAGAATTATCAGATTGAGTACCACCAGGAATCTCAGGTGTTACTTTCCTGAAGAATCTTGTAAGCGTGGACTGCTTTGAACCACTTGGTTCAGATTTTGCTTTGACTTTGCCTTTTTTGTTTGGCTTACTGTCACTACTTCTCTTCCTTTTGGCAGGAGAAATGGGACTGGGTACTTTATGCCTCAGGATAGTTGATTTAGAGTCTTGACTAGAAAAAATGTCAATATTTTTCCTAGTGCTGTTTGCATTATTAAGGCTAGGTTTTGCAAGTGAATCAGTGTCATTTAATGTGCAGCACTTGGATGTTGAAACAGGAGTTTGACAGGAAATCACTTGCTCATGAAATTCAGTTTCACGTTCATAGAAATTAGAAACAGCTTCAACGACATTGCTCCCAGATATGCTGATCATATCCAGCATCTGGTCTCGGGTGACCCATGTGGGCAAACAACAGCTAAGTTCTCCAATTATTTTCTCTTTTTCTTCGTCGCTCAGCAAAGTAGGATCTTCAGTACAAGTATCTCCCACAAAAGAAGGCAAACCCACAGCCACATCTGGATCAATACTCTTATCACTTTTTATCTCCTCCAATGGAATGACTTCTTTGTCCATGCCTTGACCAGGTTCCAGAACATCACTAACACCCTTCTCAGCCTTGAAACCCACTTCACCAAGGCCGCCACAAAAGCCCCTTAAAAACTCATGCTTGTTAGCAGTCTCATCGACCAACCCAGCAAAATGCTTCCTAATTTTGTCAGCATGTTTACTGTCACTCTTCTCAATATCCAAACCCACAGTCGGAACAACACGCTTTGGCTTCAAAAACTTCACATACTCCCTGAGCTCGTCATAGTTCGAGTGCTCACTATAGGGCACAAGATGAATCTGAAATGCATCCTTGGACTTGACTGCAAACCTACTGCGCTTCACCTCATAGGTCCAGCCGGTAGGAACAAAGCCCACAACCCTGGAGTAGGAACCCCCTCTCTCAGCCATAACCTCCTTCATCTTAACAAAATTAGGCCTAAAGTATGGCCAAGTCTCCCCCAACACATTCCATCCAACAACATGGATATTACTCTCCAACCCATTCTCAGTAAACTCACCGCTCTCCCCATACCCAAGAACCCTCAAAACCTCCATCTTCCTAGCATCAACATGTATCTTCCTCTTAAACCTACGTGCAAGCTCAAGCAAAATCTTCTCCTTCCCAATAACATAAGTAGCAACAAGAAACAGAACTTTATCATTACTATCACCACACTCACGCTCAATCCTCTCCACAACACTGGCAACGTAATCAATGGATTCCTCTTGCGAGGGAAAAACGAACTTAGGGTTACAATATGTGGTGTCGAGAAAAACCGCATCGGCACCGACGAAGGAGGCGAGGGCGGGCTCCGAAACCATAGAGCTAGAAAAGCGGAAGTCGCCGGTGTGAACGTACCTTAGGGTGGCGGTGCCATCGGCGCTGGGGATGGCGAAGAGAAACTGTACGGCGCCGGGGCAGTGGTTGGCGTCGAGGAGGGTGACTTGGGCGCCATCAATGCGAAGCGGTTGGCGGAGGGGGAGAGGGACGACGAGGGCGGCGGGGACGTGGAGGATGTTGCGGAGGAGAGAGGCGGTGGTGGCGGAGCAGAAGATGACGCCGTGGGACCAGGAGGCGGAGAGGCCGGTGTAGTGGTCGGAGTGGAAGTGGGAGAGGAAGTAGGAGTGGGAGTAGGGGCCGGCGTGGCGGAAGGCGTCGACGAGGAAGCGTGTGTGAGGGATAAGTTTGGAGTGAGGGAGGGAGGAGGGGAGTGGGGGGAGGGAGGTGGAGGTGGAGGTGGAGGCTGGAGGAGGAAGCTCGGGTTGGAGGGTTTTGAGGGCTGTGAGGAACAGCTGGGTGGAGTCTAGGGTTTCAGAATCCATGAAAGTTGGAAGAGTAATCAATCACATTGGGAGAAAAAATGGGAATGGAAGAAGAAAGAGGATCCTCGGGTCTGGAATCTGAAATGGAATGGTATTTTCTTTCAAAACTAGTTTCAGGTGCTTATGAGATACAGTGACTGTGTCTGGCGCCAAAACTAACATGCAAGTTATGAGGACGTCCACATTTTGTTGCTTTCAGGTTCATAGTCTAATTTTTAGGTTCGGAGGCGAAAATTTTCCAGTTTCAGGCATAATTTTATTTTTGACATGAAAGGATGCTTGGAGATTCACTTTGGAGATTCACTTATAAGAGGGAACTATATTAGTGGCATGTAATAGAATAATCTAATTGAGAATTTTTTTTTATAGCTAGTTTAAATGTAATCCATTGATATAGTGACCGATTTCACAACATATTCACTTTATTAAAAAACTTAGAATGTTATGATTTATTGAACCGTTAACAAGAGACTTAAGATTATGATTAACTTAAATTATCTCACAATTTATCATGTGGATGGATTCATACATTTTATCAAGTAACAGCTATAGCTTTCCAGACTTATTTTTCTTTATAAATTTGTTCCTACCGGGATAATCCAAAAGTTAAAGTGATCTAAGCATATAGCCTCGACGCTGGAGCTAAAGATTAAATTTTTACCCTTTGATTCTTCAGAGGCATGGCATCACAGTTAGTCTTTAATGTACACACAATTAAAATCTGAAAGAAAATAAACACAGCCAAATTTAACCTTATATAATCTGAATAATCTTTTACTGGCAAGTCTTTACAAAGAAATTTCGGAAATATTGGTATGCTACGGGAAAAGCAAACAAATTAAATATTTTCAGACTCTGTAGGAAACAGATGGCAAAAAATAAAATATTTTCAGACACTGTAGGGAAGGGCAACAAAGCAAAAATTAAAAGAAAAAAGGAAAATATTAAACAAAACGGGTAGGGGGCTCAAGAAGCACCCTCGGTAGAGTACATATATCGGATTACGCAGACTTTGCACTCGCAGGCAGTTGTCAGTGACGGCAAAATTTACTCTACAAAATGCTGACTATACTACAGATTAGACTTGTCATTTCTTTTGCCTTCTCTTGACTCGTCCTTCCGTTGAAAGGAACTTCTTTGTCTTTGCTATGCCACTTTTCTGCCATTCAAAAACATTTCCATAAACCTTACAGTTTCAAATTTTCAAATTAAACTGTCACTGGTGTTCTTTACCTTCTTTCTGAATCTCTTTTTATGCTGCTTCTGCGCTTCGTGATTCTTCTCAGCGTTATCCTAAAAATATCATAAATGATTAAGTTTGCCAAGCATGTTCAATTCAATAACAAGTAGTTTTTTATTTAGCTGAGTTGCATTAGACTGCGATTGAGCTGTTGAAGAACCAACCTCGGAATCTATAGATGGTACATCTGCTATCTCTTGATTCTCAATCTCACCATCACTGTTGAGCATAACCTTCAGTCTACCCTCACTGAGTAGTTTTACAGATCGAGCATGTCTCTGCAATAATTACAAAATCATCATTTCATCAATAAGAAGCCTTACAAAATGACAAGAAAAAGTTGCTACATGTCCTCTCGAAGTTGATCATATTGTCGAGAGTTGAATGAAATGCTAGTTTTACCCTCTTTCTGGCTCATGGCTAATCCCTATCTCACAGGGTATTAAACCTGTGACTTAGGTAATGATTATTATTACAGTTAACCGGATACTGTTGTGCATCCACAAATAATTATTATTTAGTGAGTAGTGGCATGATGGGAAATTTCTCCACCTAGGTGGTTTAGTTTGGAATGAACTATTAATCTGAGTAAACACAAACTAAAAGCCAGTCCTCCACCTACAGGGGAACAACCTTTGACATTACCACATGTATAAAGTTTGTTTTTGGTATATATTAGACCAGAGCAAAAAATTGCCGGTTTTAGGGGATAAAAGTAATCCATCTCTCCTTGATTGAACTTATTATGGCATCGTGGCTAAGAAATAGAAGGGAAGGAGATTAGATTATTTTGTCTTTCCAGTGCTTCATTAGAATGCCATCTCTTTTTCTCCGGTGTAGAAAAACAAATATTTCAACCGATAAAAAATAAATACTCTAATAAATTACACTTGCATTCATCACATCCTTTGATGAAAATTCCCCACCTTTTTGACCCGGTTCTATACTGTCAGTCACTTAAAGGAGTCCCGTGATAATTTCCCTTACCAACTAACATTTATCCTCATTGTATTATAATATTAATCTAAACTTGTTACCGTCAATATAGTTCAACATCCTTTTTATTGGATATACACTCAATGGTGAACGAGCTCTGCTTTTACAAGGATTGTATAAAAAAATGTAGCAATGTAGGATCCCAAAGTGTGCCGGCTCTATCCTAGAGTATGTAATTAACCGTGAACTTATTGTTGTTTCCTTTCCCAGGTCAAAGCAGAGCTCCCTTAACCAATTTCCAGTCAAATGTATGCAATAATTTAATATATACAGCAAATGACAAAGAAAAAATAGATAGAAGTTTATGAATCTTTTCTCAAAAATAAAGTACTATGAATAGTAAGTATAAGCTGCTTCTTAAGCATAATAAGCCAACAAAAGAAAAAACATGTTACCTTTGATTGCAGATGATCCCTCAAAGTGCCTTCAGATAAACAGGTAATTCGGGGACATATCTTGCACTTAAATACTGATTTGTGTTTTAAAACATAAGCTGGCATATCTGCCTGTACGGTTTCCTTTTCAGCAATCACATTAGACTTTTCAGTGTCAGGTTTACTCAGGAACTCCTTGTTAAAAGGCATGTCTCTTTCATTTATAGCTCCACCATCATCTTCACTGAATAGCACACCTGATGTTTTACGCCAATGTTAAAACAATCATGAAAGGATTCTTTCCCAAGGAACAGAGCAATGGAAGTTACAGAAATAACCAATACAATGAATGCTATTATCCCATAAATAGACATTTACTTGACATACAAAAGTAAAATAACAAAAGAAGTTTGAACAGTACAAAATCTCAACTTAAATCTCAAGTAGACAGCACAAATCAAACCCTAGTGGCAAACTAGATCTTCTGCATAAAGGTTTTTTCTTGAGTACATATCCCTTAAAAGTTGTTCATTGAATTTGATATTGTGAAAAGGAAAACAAACACAAGGTCAAAGCCTAAGATAAGATGTCAGGAGCCAAGATAATAAATGAGAAAGAATTTTATTGAATAAGAGGAAAACATTTCCTCCCTGGGTTTCCCCTTCCACAAAGAGTCAATTTACAATGTCAATAAATCTGAATCTATCTACTCCTTCCTCCCTTGTTTACATCCAACTAACACCTCTAACTAAATACCTCATTAATATTTAACTACCTTAATTAACTTCATCTTCTCCTAACATCCTAACAAATAGTTGTTACCATTATTCCGTTCATAGTATCGAAACATAAATAAGTTGAAAGAGTACATTAGCATGACTTATTTCCACTGATAGAACACAATTCTGTGTTAGAATGTGTATTCAACCAAACCTACCTGTTGAGTCGACATCAACATCATTCGCAGAGCTATCCTCACTTGCATACCCTGAATATGCCAACAACAAACAAAAAAAAAAATGTGTCAAGAACAGCGACTGACATTAACAAAAGGCAAACACTGTTATAATAAAAACTAATACATGTCGCTCTATCAGTGAACTCTTCGATTCCGTAATCAAAAAGTAACACCAGCTAATGCAATTCTACGTATCTCGTTGGTGTTAATACTACTAAACACATTTTACTGGTGGAAACAAAAATTAGTTAACAAAGTATCAATAAACCAACCAGAAGAAGTTGAACCGGCTTCATCACCGTTCGGTTTTGCTTCTACTGTAGCATCATCCTCTGAAGACTCTTCTTCAGTAGCTTCTGCTTCCGCTTCAAGCTCGGAGTCCGAAGAAGAAGACGACGGATCCGAGACATCTTTATCACCGTGGTCGAGCTTGAAGAACCTCCTCTTTATCATTTTTTTTTATTCTGTAAACAAAACTACTAAACCAATCAGCTCGTTCACACTGTAAAAACACTTCACCGATAACAAACGCAAGCAATAGTGCATAGATGAGTGAATGACGAAGCTGCTACAGAGAGACAGAGCTTACACGTACTTGGCAGCGACGGCGAGAATGCGAAGAGACGAGAGAAACGCGTTGGCAAGTGGCGAAACGGCGAAACCAATGGCATAGGTCCGAAAGTTTGAAACCGGGTTTGAAAGGAATAATGGGCCTAGAACTTGATATCCTTTTGGGCCTTGTAGACCCATACTCATGAGATCACATCTACTTTTCGCACTTCCTCTTTCTCCTTCTGCAGCCCATCTTTTTATATATTTTTTGTTGACAGTTTGACCCCTATCGAATTTGTGAAAGTCATGACCAAGTGATTATGGCCAAATCCTTGATACTTAGTAATCTTAGGAGAATATAATCATTTTTCTACTTTTTGATTGATCAAAATTATACGAGAAATCATAATTGCCTTGATTAATGATTACAAAATAAATAAATGAAATTAGATTTGAGTAATCTTGTTTAGTTTAAGATTAACTCTAATTTAGATTACAAATCAAACTGGATTGTTTAAGGAATAATCTAGTTTCAGAGAGTTTAAATTACTATGGTTCAAATTCGTTATTCCATTTAATATTAAAAAGGTTGAATAAAAAATACATGTGATAGTTACGGCTTAGTGAAAGAATGGACGAAAAGTATAATTAATATATTAAAGCTTTATATTTATGAAAAATATATACTTGTTAGTTGTATAAAAGTTATAAAATAATTTGGTTCTGTAATATGATTATTATGCGATTAATTGCAATCGGTGGAGTTTGGCTTTACGTGAAAACAGAAAATTAGTGTTAATGAGAGGTCAACCCAAACGATTTTTGAGTGTTTAGTGATCTGTGAAATAATAATCCGAAAGTGAGGTTTGGGATGAGCAATTAGACAAAGAATCCTAAAAATAAAGAAAAAAAAACCAGGTAATTAATTTATTATTGAGATTTTGTAACATTGAATCTCTATGTTATCAATTAAAATAATGTATGAGAATATTCAGAAAACTATTTCTTAATCTGACACGTTTTTTGTTTACCAAAAGGTATTTTATGCTCATTTATTACAAATAATTTAACCACAACTTATATAAATAATAATAATAATTTATAATTGTAATTTTATTTAATTTAATCCGAGATTTTGTTGGAATTTAAAAAATGGCTAAAATTGGTCCCACAAAAGAATAATATAAATTCCATATATATATTATATATATATATATATGAAATGAAAATGGCTATCGAGGTAGCTGAAGGTCCTATCAGTTGCTATTAATTCGTGTACATCATAAACATAAAGGGTTGTTCACATACACAAGTCATGTCCATTCATATAATATATATATATATATATATATATATATATATATATTATCTTTAGCCAACTTAATATACATCAATTATAGTGTTCAAATGTTCTAAATTTTGAATATTAAAAATATTAAATGTTTACGATTAAAACTCATTTATGCACGTTGTAGGTGTTGTTAAAAATATCTGCATTTATGGGCACGGATTCTGTTTACTAATTTTATATGCTGATTTGTTTCAGAATATCTTGATATACATCAATTATAGCGTTCAAATTATCTGCATTATGGGCACGCATACTTATTTTATAGGCATGGTTTGTGTTGTTTATTAGATTTTAGAAATATGATTCACTGAGAGGGAAAGTGGATTCAAAATTTTTTATTGAATTTTTTGACGTTTTCCGTTAAACATTAAAGGTATTAAAAGTATAGTACTTTCATTTTTAAGTTTTTTTCTAAATATTTTAAAAAATTTAAAATTAGTGTTTATTATTAGTGTACAACCAGTTTTTAATTTTTGAGTAAGAATTTTATTCTTACCTTAAAACAAGACTTTCAAAATATCTCAAATAGGAAAGAGAGGACAAAAGTGGAGGCAAAGGGTTGAAAGTGTGGATATATATATATATATATATATATATATATATATATATATATATATATATATATATATATATATATATGTGTGTGTGTGAGTGTGGGAAAGTTGATGATGAAAAAGGAAGTGATGGAGAAAGAAAGAGGTTCATGGAAGAGAGGAATGAGGGAGGAGATGAAGAAGGTGAGAAGAATAGCAGCTCCAATGGTGGTTGCAAGTGTGTTGCAGTATCTTGTGCCAGTGGTGTCTCTCATAATGGTTGGTCATCTCAACCAGCTTTCTCTTTCAAGTGTTGCAATTGCAACCTCTCTCACCAATGTTTCTGGCTTCAGTGTTTTGGTAAGTACCTTTTGTTACTTCATCAAGGGTTTTCACGGCTATCAATCCATTTCTTAGAAGAACAATGATATTTTGACTACTAAATTTTGACAACTTTTTTTTATAACATGATGTGTTATTTTTTAAGTAGTTTTTGAATATTGAGAATAAAAAAAAAATAGAAAACCATTTAAAAGATAACACCTAAGATTATAAGAAAAACTTGTCAAAATTTAATAGTCAAAAAATCATTTTTCTTCTGAGAATTATGTATATATATTTGCATGATCTACACCATAAGGGACAAAAAAAAATAAATGTGTTGTAATTGTAACCCATACCTTTTATTTCTTTTTCATTATTAACTCGACAATTAATCTGTTTCTTTTCTCTTCGATCTCTCAAACTCATCCATAACTCATTATTGAACTCTTAAAATACATAAAAGAGTTGAAAATTATTAATTTGTTTGTTTCTACGAATTATTTTGTCAAAATTTAGTTTTTTTTCTACCAATTATTTTGTCAAATTTTAGTTTTGAAGTAGTGTTTTCAATTTGAATGATTTAGCACTTTATTAGAAAAAATTATTTTGGATACCATTTTAAAAGACCAGCAAAAATATGTATTTCAAAATTAGAAAGACTAAAAGAATATTTATTTTAAAATGAAAATAAAATATAGATATTTTAGGAAATAAAAACAGACTTCACTTTTTAATACTTTAATATGTTTACCATCTTATGATCAAGAAATGTCTTTTTGAAGAATTTATAAAATGTTTATCTGTAAAAATGTAGTATAATGTGTTTATAAATCAGTATTAGTTTATTCCTGTTAACTTTTCAGTAAATAATAGTTCATATAATTTATATTAAACCAATTTTTAGTTTTTATAATAAACATTTATTTAATAACTAAATAATCAAATTGTTTATCTGATTGCATTCTAATAATTGGCGTTAGTTACGAATAAATAAAAACCTTGTCTTATTAGTAATTGGCGTTAGCTACAAATAAATAAATAAATTAATCATTATTTTTTCCAATTCAAATAATAATAAACGTTTTCTTTAAAAAAAAATTAACTGCCCTTCAAATTTTAATTTTAGATACGTCTACTCCTTTTATTTTTTACTTTAATAAGTTAAATTATTTCCTTAGATCTAAATACCTTTTTCGTTCCCATCGTTGATTGCTCTAAATACCTTTTTCGTTCCCATCTTTGTTGATTGCGGATGATCCTCATTTTGACAAAATATTTAGAATGATCCTTATTTTTACCGAATGTTTAAAATAGTCCTCATTTTCATAATTTGTGTTTTATTTGGTCTTTTTCTGTGACACTGTTTAAATCAGTAACAGAACACTATACAGGTGACACTGTTGGTATTATGTTGTATTGGAGTGTGTTAGATGTACTCTATAGGTGATCCGATTTGAACGGTATCACAAAAAAAATCAAATAAAACATAAATTATGAAAATGAGGACGAGTTTAAACATTTGATAAAAATAAAAAATAAGAACCATTTTAAATATTCTGTCAAAATGAGAATCATCCACAACAACAAATATTACGAAAATAGGAACGAAAAAGATATTTAAGTCATTTCTTTATAATACAATAAGTGGATCTCAAGCAAAATCTGAAGACTAAATTGTCTGCAGTATAATCATGCGCACGAGTTGTTTGATAATTTGTCTGAATATTGCAGTCAGGGATGGCCGGTGGATTGGAAACTTTATGTGGGCAAGCATTTGGAGCAGAACAATATGAAAAATTTGGACTATACACTTACACTGCCATTATATCCCTTTCTTTGGTTTCTCTCCCAATCACTATTCTGTGGATTTTCATGGACAAAATATTGATCCTCTTACACCAAGACCCAGTAATAGCCCTCCATGCTCGTAAATATGCCCTTTGGCTCATACCTGCTTTGTTTGGTTCTGCAATCCTCAAACCCCTCACACGATTTTTCCAGACCCAGAGTTTGATTTTTCCCATGATTCTCAGCTCTGCTCTAGTTCTGTGCTTCCACGTAGTAACATGTTGGATTCTGGTGTTTAAATTGGAGTTGGGATATGTTGGCGCCGCAATATCCTTCAGCTTCTGCGTTTGGTTGAATGTGATGGTGCTGTTGTCCTTTGTGAGGTTTTCCTCAGCTTGTGACAAAACACGCATCCCTTTCTCCAACAAAGCTTTGCTTGGCGTTGGAGAGTATTTTCGCTTTGCTGTCCCTTCAGCAGTCATGGTTTGGTAACTGGTTTTCATGTTTCAATTATATGAATTATCCATACATTTTCTTAAAATTGATTTTGTTTTTTTCCAGCACATTCATTATCTTGATGTCTTGATTACAGTCTTAAATGGTGGGCCTGCGAGATACTTGTTCTGCTGGCTGGAGTTTTTCCTAACCCAAAGTTGGAGACATCAGTTCTGTCTATATGGTATAGTTTTCAATTTGATGTATATTTCAGAAAAGAAACCATGATTGTTTAGATGAAACAACGAAGTAAATTAACTGCTCTAACTTGATTTCTTTTATAATGTTGTAAGCTTGACAATCTCCACATTGCATTTCACCATACCCTATGGCTTTGGGGCTGCTGTTAGGTCTGTTTCTCACTTCATCAAATCATAATGTTGACATGCAGTGAAAGCATAGTAACAAAAAAGTGACACAATTAATTGTGTTGTGTGTGACAGCACTAGAGTTTCGAATGAACTAGGAGCAGGGAATTCAGAAGCAGTTCGAATGGCTGTTTCTGCAACGATGTTGATTGCAGTGACAGAAGGTCTCATAGTATGTGCAGTGCTATACAGTTGCAGATATGTGTTGGGTTATGCCTATAGCGATGATCATGTGGTTGTTCATTACGTGGCTGTTATGACCCCTCTTCTTTGTCTCTCCATTTTTACTGACAGTTTACAATCAGTTCTTTCAGGTTAGTTATGCATCATTGAGTACTGATATATTTTAGGTCATATCCATTAACTTAGTTAGTGCATGTTTGATTCTATGTCAATGATGTAAAATCGGTTAGAATTGATTTTCTTACACAGAATCGATATGATTAATTTTTAAGTAAAACATTCATATTGAATGTTGTTTCTGCGTTGGAGAATTGATTCCGACGTCGAACAAAAACACTATTGCTAGAAATTTGTATATTCTTCTGCTAACCTGCTACAATGATCCTATTTCAAAAAAAAAAAAATTAGGTGTTGCTAGAGGAAGTGGGTGGCAACATCTTGGAGCCTATGTGAATCTTGGAGCATTTTATCTGGTTGGAATTCCTGTGGGTGCCCTACTTGGTTTTGTTGCACATTACAGAGCAAAGGGGCTTTGGATTGGAATAGTCACTGGCTCCATTCTTCAATCCTTTCTCCTTTCTCTTATCACTGCTCTTACAAACTGGAAAAAACAGGTTCACAATTCACAAATTTCATACTTCCCTTAACTAGATCCAATTATGTTTTTTATTTTGCATTGTAGAAACACAAATTTTAAATGTTTGTTTTGCAGGCAATGATGGCAAGGGAGAGAATATTTGAAGCCACACCACCCTACCAAAATGGATCAAATCGCACCACCAGTGCTTAATTATGGTTTTCCCAAAGAGATGTTCCAACATCGGAGAGACAGAGAAATAATTGAGCGAAAATTTATGTAATGTGACAAGAAAAAATAGAGAAAGATGAAATATGGAACGTGTTAAACGAGTTTTTGGGTGTAATAAAGTATCTATAACTCTGTGTATCATTGTTTTTTTTTTCTTTTTTTTGAAAAAAAAGAGTAGAGTAGGATAAAATTTAGATGTAATTCTTTTAATGTTACACTTTATTTAGAATTGGAGTTTAGTTCGGTTTTCTGTGTATTAGAAATTTATATTAAAGGTTAACATATATTTTTAAAATTGAATTTTAGCGGAAAGTAACATAAAAAAAATACAGAAAACAGTATCTAAATTTTTTACAAATTAAATTATTCATAACACGAAAAGACTGAGTATCGTTTTCCAAAAATATTGTGCGTGGTTAGTTAATTATTTATCTTTACTCATTTAGACTAATGAATATAAACATGGTAAAGTACTGAATTAAAGCTAATATTACGTGATCGGAAGAAAGATTTACCAAGGTTAGATTTAAAATAAAATGTAAAGTGCTAAATTAGAAGCATAAACATAAATATAAACAAAGTAATTTTTCAACTTGTCCATTGATTAATATTTTACAAGAAATATTAATTACCTTGATTAATGGTTACAAAAGGAAGAAATAAATTATTGAGTAATCTAATTTAGATTACAAATCAAATATATCCATTACTATAAATTCTCATCTTATATCGAATTATTTTTACAAATTTGTTAAAAAAATTTACAAGAAAATACTTTTTTCTGTTATTTTTATTAAGAATCTTAATTCACAGGTAATTTTTCGTGGGTAATATTTCCTACAAAATTATAAAATTTGTAAGTATTTTTTACAAAATTTGTAGTGAAAAGTGTTTTATACAAAATATTTTACCAAAAATATGACAACAATTTCTTACAAATATTTTCTAATAACAAAATTTAAAAAATTTTAAGACAAAATTGAGATAAAATTTAAGTTTTTTAATAATGGCCGAAATACCTTAGGTTAGGATACATTAATGTTCCATTTAATCTTAAACAAAAGGTTAAAATACCTTTTTGGTCTCAATTTTTGTCAATTTTTTTCAAATAAGTCCTAATTTTAGTTTTGTGTTCAAATAGGTCTCAATTTTCGTCAATTTTTTTCAATTGGGTCCTTTTTTGCTAACACTGTTTAAATAATTAACGGCCATGAAAAGTGACTGCCACGTGTCACTTCGTGGTTTTTTTGAATTTTTTTAAAAAAAATTTAAATATACATGTGTCAATGCAATAGCGTGCCATGTGTCACTTTGTGATTTTTTTATATTTTTTTAGTTTATTTTTATTTATTTTTTAAAATTTTAAATGTCCACATGTCAACCTAGTAGCGTGCCATGTGTCAAAGTCAATGTTTCATATTCAATTTGGTCTCTCTCCAAATTCAAATCAAATTTAATTTTTATATTACAATTCACATTTTTTATTAAATATTTTTATATAATATATTAAAATTCATATCATTATAACTTTGATATAAAAATTAAATTTGGTCACATCTAGTATAGGAACCAAATTAGTTAATGTTAACAAAAACTGGAACTAAATTAAACAAAAATAACAAATATAGGAACCAAATTGAATATAGAACATCGACTTTGACACGTGACACGCTATTCGGTTGACATATGGACATTTAAAAATTAAAAAAAAATAAAAAAAAAAGTCAAAAAAACTCCGAAGTGACACGTGACACGCTATTGGGTTGACATGTGTACATTTAATTTAAAAAAAAAATTTAAAAAAAAAACCACGAAGCGACACATGGCAGTCATTGTTCATGGCCATTAATGATTTAAAAGGTATTAGCAAAAGATGACCTAATTGAACAAAATTGACAAAAATCGAAACCTATTTGAACACAAAACCAAAATTAAGACTTATTTGAAAAAACTTAACGAAAATTGGGAAAAAAAAAATTTAACCTAAACAAAATTAATAAAACATGCATACAATTACTACTTAGTGAAAAAGTGGAGAAACAATATACTTAATATATTAAGGAAGTTTTAAGCTTTTTATTTATGAAAATATTACGATTAATTTTTGGACACTCAAATTTTTCTTTCTGATTTGGTTATCTTTCCATCTTTCTTCTAATGACTTCGACAACTATTTCATCGCCTAATCATAGACACCCACCCAGAAAGCACATATCTCTGCAAATCAAACTCAAATACAAAAAGGAAACAGCAAAGTTGTGAATGTAGGAATAATTCCAAAACCCTGTGGGAAAAAAAAAAACTTTATACTATAATTCTTTGTGAAAAGAAATATGTTTAAACAAAAATATATTTTATAAAAGGAAAGATGTTTGTGATTAAATAAGTGATGTGAGTACATCAGAGGCAACAGACATTGACCATTTGACTTCATGAGGAGCTTAGTAGATAACTTTGTTAACTTTTCTTATTCATGGAGCTAAGACTCTAAGATATGTAGGCTGCTTGGTTTTTCTCAACCCTCTGACACGACAAATCAGAAAAAGAAGAAAGAAAAAAACATAATCAAAGACCAAACCTAAACCCCAATCGAAATCCATGCAAAACACTTTAACATGACATGTGGTTCTCTTGTTGAAACGTACATGTTTCCTTTTATGATGTGTTTTGGTTGGTTTTTATTAGTAATATTCTTCTGTTCTATGAAGAAAATATACATCAAAAGTTCAGTAACAGTCTTCATGCATATATAGTTGCTCATGATAATAGTACGAAAGAAAAAGAAAGAGTAGCTCCATAGATTTGTTCTATGGTATTATGGTATATGTTAACGTCACATGTCAGCTTCTATATCAATAAAATATAGGTATATTGCGCTTCATTTTCCTTGTTATTAAACTTTTCTATTATTCTATTAGAATTTTTCTAGCTCACGTATTTATATTGACTCATCATTTTCAGCAGAATATATTATTTAATCAAGTATTTTTATAACACGTTTTCTCTTTATTATTATAATCTATATACGTTTATTTTCTTTTCTGTCTGTAAACATTATGCAAATACAATTTTTAGCAGGATCAGATATAGAGTTTAACCATTATATATTATGTATTTGACACTCCAGTGATATAAGTAGTGACAAAATTCTAGTAGAAATACGTAAAAAAAAAGTACTTATAAAATGACGTGACCCAATTAGCAGAAAATGTAGACGCAGCTATATTTGGTAGCTGTAATCAATTTGTATTGGATTTGTCTTGCTTTGTGTGGGGAACTTTATTACTTGTTCTATAGGATGAACTTTTGATATTACTATATTTGTGTTTCATCTGTTCCATGAGCGTTTTTGTTTTGTAGAGAAACGATGGATATGGAGGAATCAACGAGACTGATAAGAAAGAGTGAAGTTGCAGCATTAGAGGATTCATTTTTGGTGGAGCTGAAAAGGGTATGGTCCATGGCAGCTCCAATGGTGGCTGCGACTGCGTCTCAGAATGCTCTGGAAGTTGTGTCGCTGATGATGGTGGGACATCTTGGGATTCTTGTCTCCTTTTCTGGGGTTGCCATTGCCACTTCTTTTGCTGAAGTTACCGGCTTCTGTGTTATCGTAAATTCTTCTTTCATTTTTTTTCATCTTCAATGATATTTTTGATAACTTTAACATTAGTTGGTTCACTTTGTCTTAGTTAACTATGAATCATGTTTTACTTAGTACTGTAACCAATGCAAGATTTCTCCTCAAATATAATATAACATTGCTTCAGCTGTTTCATGCTTGATTTAGCTTAGAAAACTTTACTTAGGATCTGCAAAAACGACTGAATTGAAAGTCCCTTTTATTCAAATTTGTAGTTCAGCCTTAATCACTTTAAAATTGCGTGTATAGTTCTGCATCAATTTCTACTCTGAATTCCTGACGACTCTTACTAGATTGTAAATGGGTTGCAGTTGGGAATGGCTGGTGCCTTGGAAACTTTATGTGGCCAAACCTATGGTGCAGAAGAATTTGGAGAGATTGGAAAGTACACTTGCTGTGCTATTGTCACTATGCTTCTGGTTTGTCTTCCCATAACTCTGCTGTGGATTTTCGTGGATAAAATCCTTCTACTATTTGGTCAAGACCCTGAAATTTGCCGTGTAGCTCACCAATACTGCATATGTCTCATCCCTGGACTTTATGGTTTTGCTGTTCTTCAATGTCAGATTCGCTACTTCCAGACTCAGAGCATTATCTTTCCCATGCTCTTCAGCTCAATTGCTGTTCTGTGTTTGCATATTCCTATTTGTTGGGGTTTGGTATTCAAATTGGGATTAGGGCATGTTGGAGCAGCATATTCTATTGCAATTTCATATTGGTTAAATGTGATTGGGCTTGGGATTTATATGAAGTACTCACCAGCATGTCAGAACACCAAGGTTGTGTTTTCTTTAAATGCTTTACTCAGCATTCCAGAGTTCTGTCGATTTGCTGTTCCTTCTGGACTGATGTTTTGGTAATGTATTATGAAATTGCAGTGTTTTCTTTTTTTCAGTTTACTGTTTCCTTTCAATCTTCTATTTGATCGTATTTACTGTTTCATTGTTCATAGTTTTGAAATGTGGTCATTTGAGCTACTTACCTTAGTTGCTGGACTTTTACCTAATCCACAACTCCAGACCTCAATTCTTTCTATCTGGTGAGAGTAATACCTTTTTATTAGTTATGAAAGAGCATTACTTGTTCAAATAACTCATCAGAGGTTTTTCTAATGTTTCAATTTTTTTTCAGCCTTAACACAACCACGATGCACTACATCATTCCGTATGCAGTCGGTGCCTCTGCAAGGTTTGGTCCAAATCTATTTCTTCACTTCTATACACAAGATCAATGAATCTGCACAGTTGTAATGATCTTTGAATTTTGCTTTATAGTACTCGCATTTCCAATGAATTAGGAGCAGGGAATCCAAACGCAGCACAATGCATTGTTCGTGTCGTTGTGATTCTTGCAATTGTGGATGGGGTTTTTGTCAGCACTTTGTTCTTTTGTTTTAGGCATGTATTAGGATATGCTTATAGCAATGACGAGGAAGTTGTATATTATGTTGAAGACATTGTTCCCATTCTCTGTGGGTCCTTCACTGCTGATAGTCTAGTAGGAGCCCTTTCTGGTATGTCTGTATTTTCTGAAATGGTTTTGTTCTTCTAGCTTATACCGAATCACCAGCATCTTCAATGAAACAAAATTATGATAAGATAAAAATGGATTTGTTTGTGCAGGGGTTGCAAGAGGTGGAGGGTTTCAGCAAATAGGGGCTTATGTGAACCTTGGAGCCTATTATCTTGTGGGAATTCCTTTGGCATTGTTGTTGGGTTTTGTCCTACACTTCAATTCCAAAGGACTCTGGATGGGAAGTCTTACAGGATCTGTTCTACAAGTCATTATCCTGGCTGGTGTAACTGCCACGACAGATTGGCAGAAAGAGGTAGGGAGTTTTACATCGGTTAAATCCGAAATCATAGATTCTGATACCACTTGTTAGGTTTATAGAAGAGATTTTACTGAAAAGATACAAACACCAATGAAACCTAAACATAACCACGTAAAATATTGACATCACTTTCGATCTAAAACTGTAAGACAATGAATTTATAGATTTTTATTTTTATATAATGTTTTACTTTCTCATTTTTAACCAATATAGAACTTAGACCAATACTTAGATTCCTACAGTGTAACTTAATTGAAAAAAATGGGCAAAGTGAAATTTTGAGGTCTTGTCTATTATTGAAACTTTGAACACCGAAAATAATTGTCTGAGTCAGTAGTTTTTTCTTCCCAAAGTTTGACTTTTCTTTTGCTTGCTGAATTAAATGGATGTGTTTTAATGGAGGAGGCTCTAAATCATTGTAATTCGTGTTTATTGCAGGCAACAAAAGCAAGGGAGAGAATATTTGAGAAGTCAAATGAAGCTCACAGTGGATTAGTATGAAAATTTTAAACATAGTAGAAGAGTAAAATAAATAGTAAAAGAAAAAAGGAAGGTACCTGGTTTTTTCACATTTTGGTTTTGCAATCGGTTCTATTTCGGTGAAGTAAACAGACAAAAGTTACTTTGTATTTTACATATATATATTTTTGTGTGTATGAGATTGATTTTGAAACCATCAATAAATTATATATGGCAATGGCATGCTGCAGATATATGTCACTGGAAAAGTTATTTTTTGACCAAGTTTTGTTAAAAAAGTTTTGAAAATCCATTCGTGATAACATTTCGACAGATGAAATAAATGTTTGATATAATTTGAAAATAAAAAAAACATATTTAATGTGTGTTGAAAAATAAATTCTGTTAAATTTTATAAAAGAAAAATTGTCAAAATATCGGTGCATGTAACTAAAGGCATGTTCTTACTGCTTTTTAATCTCCAAAACAATTATATATATATATATGATGGCCAACATTTTATCTGTGTTGTATATATTAAAAAATTTAAGAATAAAAATGGAGTTACTAGATTTGTATACCTTCACAAGTGATCTTCAAAACAATAGTGTTTAATATTGTAAGTTTAGAATACTTTATTTTTTTTTTAAATAGTAGTAGAGAATGCTTCGTCGATTTTTTTTTTATACAATTTTTAAAAAGTGAAAATAAAAAAATATAAATATTTATACACAAATTTAAATTAACTTACATTGCGGCTAAAACATAAAAATTAAGAAAAGTTATATGAAATAACTTTTACAAATAAGCTAATACGTGAATTAAATTTAATTTATTAAAAGTTTAATTATTTTAATTTATTGAACATTTTACTTATTTCAATTTATTGAAGAGGTGATTTATTTTCTTTTTCTTAAAAAAAAATATGATAAAGATTATGTCATTGAGCAGTCCAGTTAATAAATATGGTAGGAGTGCGATTACATCCAAGGTTTTCTTACATATATTTTAAAAATAATAACTAATTTTTTTTACTAACAATTAAATAATCTACATTATAGTCTTATAACATATGTCTTCGCAGTAAATTAAAATAAAATTATAATTATTTTATTGTATTGAAAAGAGAAACATGCTAAATTTAAATAGAGGAAGTATATCTCGTGACAATATGGTTCTAATTAGTCTCTTAATATGGCTGTCAATAAAAAATATTATAATTAATCCACGTGTAATTTGGATTAAAAAAATTGTCAATTAATAATTAAACTAAGTTTTATTGACTTAATTTGCGAATTAAACATGTTTAAATTTGGTTTCTCGACCATTTACTATATAACTTTTATATATATTGAAACTCAAATAAATTAGTTCATATATATTGGAACGATCTTTAATAATTAACTCATATTGTAAATGAAATCATTAAGCTAAACATAATATATTTTACTGAATCAATCCATTTATCTGTAATGACTTACTCATATTATAAATCTTTCAACATAACAGAGAGAAGATAAGTATAAGAGAAATATTAGATCATTATCTGATTTTCAATGAACCACGGTGTTCAATAATAAAATTTTAGAATACCCTTAAAAATATTTCATAAAGTATTAATAGATAATGCTGCTATATTACTTCGTAAGCATTTTAAAAGATATATATATATATATATATATATATATATATATATATATATATATATATATATATATATAACATTTATTTATAAATTTCTTACATTTGAAAATAAAAATTTGTAGAAATGATATGAGATAACTTCCATAATATTAAAATTACTTACTTTATTTTAATGAAAATTTAATTTGTTTTCTGTTTCTTACAGTCATTATGCAGTCCAATTGATAAATCTGTTATTGTGATTACCTTCAAAGTTTTCTTACATACATTAGAAAAAAATCAATAAATATAACTTTTTTACTAACAACAGTAAAATTTACATCAGTGATGATTTTCATTTAGAGTAAAATTAAAAAAAAAATTATAATTATGGATTGAACCAAAAAAAAAAAAGAAATAACAGATGCTGTAGTCTATCTCCTCAGCTTCTTACTTGCCATTGCCACTGTGATATCTGTATTTGATAAGTCTCCCTGAAAGCTAGTAATAATGCATATATAACAGCATCACCAACACAGCAACAAGAACAAGCTAGAAGAAGTGTGTTCAAATAATAAGAAAAAAAGGAATCATGAAAAAAAAAAAAACCACAACCTCAATCCTCGTATGATCGTATCTTCTGTTATATGTCACAGTAGATGTAAATAAGGAACAAATGACAGTTAAAAAGTAATCAAAGCACAGAAAAGATAACAATGAAATAATAACGTAGGAGAGGGAAGGTACAAAAGGGTGATGACAGAAGAATAGAGAGCACAAAGGAGCGAGATGCAATTTCCTTTCATGCATTTCATCATCTGTGCTCTCTATCTTCTGTCAACAGCATCACCAACACCTCCTCTGTTCATGGAAAATGAATAATCAGAGAAAGAAAGAAAAAAAAGGTGACAGAGAAAACCAAATGAAGATGAAAACTCCAAATAGGGTTGCTTTTGAAGTTCAGAGAGAAAGAATGAAGATATATGGTTCGTTCCTCGAAGCTATTTGACATGGAAATATGTGTCTCAGATGGCTCTATTTATAACCGTTCTTTCCTACAAGAACTAAATGGATATTAATAATAAAACCATTTTCCTTTCACTTTGTTTCTTGCGTTCACACACCCCTCTTAATTCCCAGTATATTATCACCTTTGGGGTCATGTCAAATGGATCTGTAAATCACTGTGTTAGCTTGATATACACAAAGAAAAGGACAAACAGTGTTATATATCCTTATGGAATGTACTCACCCATGCAAAACCAGAGTCTTTATGATCTTACGTCCAATGGGAGAATATGATTAAAGTATTTCTTATAAGATTTTATGAAATTCCTTTTTTGACTTATATCTTTTTCTGATCAGTCATTATAGTTTTGATCCATATCTTTAATTCTGATATTCACATTCCAGTTCTGCAACACCCCTAGCAGTGGCGGACTCAGGAAGGGACGGGGGGAGCCGTGGCCCCCCCAACGTTTTTGATTTTTTTTTTATTTATATTATATGAATTTCTTTTTGTTTTTAATTTTTTAAATTATGTATAAAAAATTTAATGTTTTGTAATTTTTTAAATAATAAAAATATATATTAGGAATTGATAAATATTAAAATAGGTATCTTTTTATTTATTTTATAAAATATAACATTTAATGTTAATAAATAATAAAACATAAAATTAAATTTAATAAAAAATAAATAAATTTATTAAGATATTTTTTATTTTGTCTTTCACTGTTTTTTGAGTTTCTCACATATTGTATCCACTTTAAACTTTTACTTGTTTTGTCTTCTTTTGTTTATGAAGAAAAAAAGAAAGTTGAACACAAATTCATTATTTTGTGCTCTCATTTTTGTATGCTTTCTTCTATTATCTCACGAGCATTTGGTATATTCATTTTTATAAATATCAAGAAAACGCAATGCACTAAGTGGTTTTTAATAACTGATTTTTAATTGTGACTTGATTATCATATATTTTTCTTTTATTAATTACATATCACAATTTTTATTTAGATTATGATAAATTATCTTTTAGTATTTTTTTTAAAACATAAGTATATTGATGAAGAAATAAAAGAATAAATTAATTATTTAAAAGTGATAAAATGGAAGCTACTGTGAGGAAGAAAATAGAAAAAATCAATCTTTGACAAAAATAGGAAGTCAATTACATCTATTTCATTGATTTTTTAATCTGTCTCGTCTTATTTTAACTCTTCTTGTTTCTACAACTATATCAAAAAGATAATTTTCTACAATGAAAATTATCAAAATAAGACTGCAAAATAATACGGAAGATGAACTTTTTTTGCTGACGATATGATTATTTACATTAAAAACAAAATATAACTAAAAATTTTAGTATTGATTCAATTATTATTAAGTTAAATAATCTTACGGATCCATAATTAAATATATAAAATAAATATATAAATTTTAAGTATATTTTGACACCCATAAATATCGAACAAGTTCCGCCACTGACCCTAGCATATGGCATATTGCTGCAATATCTTGGCACTGGTTTTTTATTACATTGGTCTAGAACATTTAAATAGTTCAAAGTCACAATTTGGTAAAGAATAAAAATGTGGTCAATGTAGGAGTTATGATTGTATTCTGTTGAACAGTTTATGAATGACATAGCACGGGGGAATCTATTGATTGATTTTCTTCACTCTCGGTTCTTTGCCATTATTGGTATAAGCATCAAAGAATATATATATATTGCACCCCACTTGTACTTTAGTTCAAGTCATTGAGAAAATTCTCAGCTAAACTTTAATGGTTGAAAGAATAAAGAATTCTCTTGCTCTCTATGTTCTCTCACCCAATTATTTTCATCAAATTCTGCAGATGAGTAATATCATACAATAACATGTTTTAAGTATATCTGTGTGTCTGTGTATGAAATATTTAAAAAGCAGATGAATTTGTAATAATGTGTAACAAACAGCAACAGCTGGTGTAAATTGAAAATGGAGAAAGAATGAGAGAGAGAGAGAGAGAGAGAGAGAGAGGGTGAAGGATTCATGCAAGTTGGCGAGATGCATGAAGAGAGAAGAATAGAAAGATGTGATCTTTTTGATCTGAAGTATGGGGCGGTGACATGTGACATGTGCCATGTGAGATGTGAGTGGTGAATGAGTAACGTGTCAGCACCCCATTGCTTCACTTTCCTCTGTCATATCTTCATCTTCATCTTCATCATTTTTCCTATCTCTTTTTCATTCTCAACTTGTTCAACTTCTTCTGCTACTCTTTTATTTTATTATTTGATCACACTCATATCCCACTCTCTTATATATTCATTGTTTTTGTTTAATTTTCTTACTTTTCTCTATACTGTCATGCCATGCTATTGGCAGGGTCGCGTCAGAAAAAGAAAAAATGTATAAATATTAACAATAATATTTGTATTTATATCATCCAAGTTATGTATATTTATTAATGATATATCAAGATCTATATCATTATTTTTCTATACTGTCATACCATGCAGTATGGGCAGGGTCACATCACAAGATAAAACAAAAATATATTGTATTAAATAATGATAAAGTTGATTATTAGAAAAGAATAATATTAATATAAATGAATAATTTGCTGATAATGTTCAAAAGTAGAGTATTAATTATAAGTGAACTCTCTAAAATCCTGTCATCTTTTTTCGATTTTATTTTCATATATGAAAAATTTTAAATAGTAGCAGAAAAAATAACTTAATTATATATATAAAATGCTTTCTAAAAAATATAATTGAATATTTGAGCATTTATTAATAAACCTTCACTTCCAATTTAAAAAGTCTTATTCTATACATTATAATACTGGGATATGATCACTTTTTATATTGGGTATAATACCATAGATCTAAAAGATATTCTTTTACACTATAGTTTTGTACAATAATTATATAAATACTAAAGTTTTTTAATTTGAGCAATGCATTTATATTTTTGCCCCCATTTCAATTTTTCAACCCCTATTGTTCATGATGTTTTTGAGAAAACTAGCCAGTATTGTGTGGAGGTGCAAAAGTATATTTAGCAATTAAAAAAAGTTAAATTTAATCTAAGGAAATAAAAAAAAAAAACTGTTTGTTGTAAATTTATATATATATATATATATATATATATATATATATATATATATATATATATATATAAAAAAAAAATATACAAGATTAGAGATTATCATTCTGTAAATTATTTTAATTACAGTAAGAAAACTAAACACATTTTACTAAGATATTTTTTATTAATATATATAATCAAATATTTGATGGATGCTTTAGAAAATTAAAGAGAATTTTGAAGGGTGTTCTAGTGTCCTCTTGGTCTTTCTTCCCAAATATGCAATGCATAAAAGGTATTCTCCAAAATGGGAAAATTCTAGGTATTGTCTGCCATGGTGCTGACAGATAATAATGCATGAACCAATTATTCCCAAAACCTTTAAATTATTTTATTTCCCAATTTTCATTTTTTTTTTCCACAAGAATAATACAACTTTATTTCATTGCTCCCATCTTATCTAACATTTCATGGTTTTTAAAATGAAATAAAGTAGTATTTAACATTGAAAAATATAGGGTCCTAATTTCCTAAAAATTGTAAAAGAACAAAAAAATATTAATCGACCCTCTTTAAAGTTAAACAAATCGTACAAACATTAATTATAGTAGTGGTTTGTAAAATTCATTCATCCTCTGCTTCTTCATATAAAAATTAAAAAAGAAATGAAAGTATTTTCAATATCTATTTTTCAACAAGGTGTTATATAAGATTTTCTTTTAAATGTTAAACATATTTTTAGTCCTTAAACTTTTAAATGAAAGAATTTTTTGTTGTAGAATTTAATTTTTAAATTTAAAAGATTAATAAATATAATTTTTAAGTTAAATACTTTTAACATGTCAAACACTTTAATTTGAATTATTTCTTAATATTAGCTTAAAATATTATTTAACTCGTTCGAAAAATTTAATATCATTAGATCGGGAACCAATTTCTTCACCTTAATCTTGGAACTAAATATATATATATTTAATTTTTTTTATTTTATTTCGATGCAAACGTTTTTAGTAGTTATTAGTTACGTAGATTTGTTTTCGTAATTGGTTATCTCTTTCCATGTATTTCTTTTTATCTTTATTTATAGATTAAATTTTAATATTTTAAAAAATAAAATAATGAAATTTAAAATGTAATGTTTTGTCAATTCAAAAATATCTATTGCACATTAGTATTTTAGTATATACTGTGCAAAATATACGTTTAATTAAATAGTTCCAACTATTTTATTGGAACTATGTTTATTCAATAGATTGTATCCTTTTAAATTCTTCCACTTTTTTCCTCCTTTTTTCTATCACTAAATTAAAAATAACTTTTTAATTTTTCCTTTTTATTCTCTAAATTCCAATTTTCTCCTCTACATAATTCTAAAATAATTGGTTTTCAGTTTCATAGCTGCAGTCTATATAGCGTATGATAACATTATAATATATTATAATATGACAATAATAGTTATATTATTCCTATTTATTTATTTAAATAAGCTAAGGTCTTAAACTTGTACAGTTGTTAAATATCTTTAAATCTGAATTTTTCTTAAATTTTAAAAAAGTTGTAGACGATTCCTAGCATGGTCTATATATAAACAGCACTCCGAAAAAAGAAATTAAAGACTCTAAACTTTGTTTAGTTATAACTTTTTCAAAAGGTAAAGTATATAAGTTGTTTAAGTTTGTTAAAAAGGGAAATTGAATTCAACTTTTTATATTAATACTTCAAATAAAGATTAGGCTATAAATGTCCCGTGTGACATACCCTAATTAGAGTTAAAAATAGGATTTATTTTTCGCTTTTACTTCCTTCACCTCTTTTTTTTTTTTTTTTTTTTCTTGCACTTCCATAGAATAAATAAATCCTGAATTATCTTTTACTAAAATTATAATAAAAAGGTGAAAATTACTTTTGTATTCCTATTTTTTAAATGCATTTTTTGTCGTGTGATCGGAAGATTTTTCGAATTTAGAAATATATTTTGGATTATACAGTTATATTAAGCTTGAAAAATATATTTGGATTATACGTCCAAATTCATAAATGTGTTTGAATCTCATTGTATCAAGAACTATATTGTCAAAGGATGATGAAGGGATCTAGTAAATACTACAAAGTTTAAATAAGTTATTAGTAGTCTCAATGTACTTGGCAGGTACATGACCAAATTTCATGTTTTGAATAAGTTTGATTAGTAGATACATGATTAATTTAAGACACGTTAGGTTATAACAAAACAAATGTTTAGATATCTAAAAGGTACCATTGAGCACGATTTTTTTTGTGAAAAAGGAAAAAAATTGGTCTCATTTCCAATAGTGACAACAACTATGTAGATACTTAAATGATAGAAGAAGCACCTATGGGTTAGTATTTGTGATGGGAATCGTAGTTGTATCATGTACTTTCAAAAAACAGTTTATAATAAGGTTATCTATGATTGAGATTGAATATATTATTACAACATTTTGTGCATGCTAATGCTAATGATGTCGCAACCGAAATCGTGACGGTAAGGCGAACCGATAAAGAAAACGGGTTTTAAAAAGAGATTGAGAGTCGCCACCACAATTAATTTTGGAAAACTATGGAAAACCATAAAAATAAAGCAAGTCTGCGAAAAACCAGATTTTTGGATCCGAGAGTCGGTTATGCGTAGGGAAGATGTTAACATCCTATAACGTCCGCCCGAAGGCGGTACCTTTAATTAAAAGTGCAAAAATTGATGTGGTTTTCAAAATATTAATTTTCCCCAAAAACAATTGAGAAAATGATTTGATTTCTTGGGAGGTGAACCTGACAAGGACTGACCTTGCTCCTACGTATCTCACGGTGGAGAATTAAGGATCACGTAGTTCTTAAAAAAGACTCTTTGTTTGAAAATGTTGATGTTTTTCTATTTTGAAAAATGTTATATTCTTTGGGTATTTTTGAATTACTTGAAAATATGTGTCACACGACGCGAGCGGTCGGACAAACACTAAAAGAGAAAGAAAAATATTTTGTTGTATTTTTGAAAATCAGTGTCACACGGTGCGGGCGACCGGACAAACACAATAAAGCAAAAAGAACATTTTTCATATTTTTTTATTTTTTTATTTTTTTGTAATTTTTTTTTTATATTTTAAAAATATTTTTGTTTTATTTTTTTTAGAAAATTATAAAGGTAGAATTTAATATAAAAAAAAGGATAAAAGTGGAAAAACAAAATGTGAGGGTGCATGGATAATGTGTGAGGTGCATGAAGTAAACATAAAACATAGGCCCAAAATAAGATAAACATAAACAAGGATGCAAGGTTATCAATTATGGTGGTGCACGAAGTAAAACATGAAACAAGGAGGGCAGGGGTGCGAGGTTAGTAAATATCAGGGGTACTCGCAGATAAAATTAAAACAGGGGTGTGAGATAAAAAAAAAAGGGAGAGCGCAGAATAAAATATGAAACAAGTGTGGCAGAGGTGCAAATTTAGTAAATATCTGGGGTACTCATAGCAAAAATTAAAACAGGAAGGTAAGATAAAGGAAAAAAGAGGTGCACAGAGTAAGACATGAAACAATACACAAAATAGAGTTTCTTCTCCTTCACACCAACCCTCACTCACGGGCAGACAACTTCACTCACTCACAGCATCAACAAAACGACACCTACCTGCGTTGCACCCGTTCCAGCAGGCCAGGGACGCCAGCGACGACGCCGACCACCACTCATCGGCGACACATCTCTTTCTTCCTTTTTTTCCAACGCGCGAGATCCTTTCTCCTTCCTCTGTTGCAAGAAAAAAAAAATGAAACCATCCCCACTGTGTGCTCCGTCACGCCTCCATAGCTGATCAAGACTGAGAGCTCGCCGCCCCGCCGTGACCAGGCGGAGACACCTCCGGCGACACCAACTTCCACTAGGAACGTCGATGGCTTTATCTCTTTCTCACTGTTTTCTGTTTTTGAGTGCTGGGTGGTTATGGGAAATGAATTTGGGTGTTTCCGTGGCTCGAGGGTGATGAATGATGGTGTAGGTGGAAGATGAAGATGATTGTGTTGGTATGGTGTTCGCGGCGGGATTGGAATGGAGAAGGCAGGGATAAATGGAGGAAATGTGTGGCCATGGACTTTGGTTGGAAAGTCCGTGAACAAAGTGAATGAAGGTGTTGTTTTTTATCTTGCAGGAATGAGAAAAAGCTCCCAAGGTGAAGAAGGTGAATAATCTATGAAGGAAGGGACCTGATGATATTTGAAGTGTCTCTGCTCTGTTACTTTTCTACCTCGAGACGTAAACTAACTATCAGAGATCTTATTTTAACCTTTTGGTCTTCTCTTTTTTTCTATTTCATTTTTTTTTCTTAAATAATAAAAAGTAAAAAAAATAAAAATAAAGAAAATTGTAAATAAAATAAAAATAAATGAAATAAGATTAAAACGAAAAATAAAAAATTAAATAAAACAAATAAAATACAAATACAATTAAAATAAAAATAGAATCTATAACAATATATGAAGGGGATTCCCCTTTTTATGTTCACTTTTCAAAATACCGATTTTACCCTTTAAATATAATAATTTATTAAATTTTTAAAAATTGACCGTTACTTTTATAAATTTTGTATAAAATTGAATGTCTATGCTTCTTCTCTTCTTCTTCATTTATCAATGGTTATTCTTTTATCTATTCTGATATATTTCACTTTATTTTTAATAAATATAATTTTAATTTATATATTAACTTACTAACATTATAATATTATCACCTACTAATATAATATCACGCATATTTAAAAAGTGCATACACACAGTGTGTTACGCTAGTAATAATAATTAAAAAAAAAAGTAAAAATAAAATTAAAATAAGATGAAAAGAAAAAATAAAATACATTATAACCCGGACAAAATTGAGTGCTGACAAATGCATTTGACTAAGAAAAATTCTAATACATCTTGAATTAGAAGAAAAAGAAATCGACTAAAATTTTATGTGATAACAACTATACAATTCAATTATCCAACAATCTTATTTTTCATGCAAGAAATAAGCACATTAAATTTTATATATATATATATATATATATATATATATATATATATATATATATTCTCTCTTTCAACAAAGATAAGATCGTCGTGAACATGCACGTCACCAAAGAAATCCAAAGGCCGTTAGCGAAGGATGAGACCGTCGTGGAAAAAAAATGAGTTTATGATTTTATTGGGGTGTAGGAAGAAAAAATGAGTTTATGATTTTACTTTGGTGTAGGAAGAAAAAATGAGTTTATGATTTTACTTTGGTATAGGAAGAAAAAAAGTAGGATAAAAAAACCTTTACTTTTTGCTGCTGGATCACAAGGCCCAACAACTGGACTTCTTACACTTTTTTCTTCACAGCAAATGGTTGGTGATGCATGATTTCTTTTTACATTTTTATTTATTTCTATTAATTAAAAATAGATTAATACTTATATTAAATAAGAAATACCGAAGTTAAGTGGATAATCTCCTTATTTCACTTGTTTTATTTATAAAAAATAACGTGACTTAGATTATTTCGCATGAAGAAATACATATAATTAGGGGTGGTAAAATAGTTAATTTGACCTATTTTTGACTCAATTTGTAATGGGTTCATTAAATAATGCAATGAGTTCGACTAATGCAATGGATTCATTAAATATTTTTTCATTTACTTAAATATATTTTTAATTTTTGTAAAATGGATGAATTTTGATTTTTATTCCTGAAATTATTTTTTTTTTCAAATTGAAAAATACCATTTTTATTTATAGTATTGCTAGAGTTGTATTATAATATGAACATGAGATGTAACACTTTTAAGTCTTGTATATATTTTTTCTTTTCCTTTATTAGCCTGTTTAGTTCTTTTCTCTTTCTAATTGTTTTCTTTACTGTTTTTTTTTAATGATCTCTCTTATCTTTTTATTTTTAGTATTAGAACACACAGATAAACAATTAAGAATAGAGTAATATGGACTAAATTAACTTTTGTTTTGAGTAAGCGTTTTTACCTCAAATTTTTTAATTTATTTTTTTACATTTTACATTCATAGTTTTGAGGATTCATATAAAATCTGAGTAGGATAGACGTATCTAAATTATTTTTAAGTCTACAGTGGTATGCTCTGTTTGTTGAATTAGGTTTTTATGGTAGAAATTCAAAACTTCTATAAATTTTTTTAACAAATAATTAAGTAACACGCACGTTATTTTGAAATATAAGGTCTTTAATAAGTGCATTTTCGTTATATTTTATAGTAGATATTATAAAACTAATTTTTTAAACAATGATAAATATTTACTGGATAAATAATTGTACTTATTTTATAATTATTTTTCATTTAATAATATATGTTTTAATATGTATGAATTCATATGAAAACTTCGAAAGTCGTGATTTAATAAACATATATGAAAATCATTAAATTTAATAAATATATTACGTTTAAACAATTTGATCATATTATTAAAACTTAATTATTATTGTAATTAACAAATACTACATACACAGGCACACACTATATTAATAGCATTAAATTATTTATTAACTTTTGCTAGAAAACAATATTCAGAGTGAAAATAAAAGAATACATTATACTTAAGAAATATAATTAGCAATATTATTAATGTTAATATATATATATATATATATATATATATATATATATATATTTTTTTTTTTTTTTCATGTATAAAGACACTAATTTTTTAGTAGTTATATATACATTTATAATTTGAATATATTCACATTCATATCATATTATTTGAATATTTCTACATTTAGTAAATATAATTAATATATTATAGGCTACAACAAAGATAGAACCAAAAATCTCATGCATGCTCCCTAATAGTGACACATCGCTTAATCAAATTTTCATCAATCTAATGATATTAAAAATATAATTAATAAATAATAGATACACAATATTAATGACGTTATATTATTTTAGTAACTTTCCTAAGCCAAAAAAAAACTATCAAGATGTATTAAAATTTTCAGTATTTGTTTTTGTATTTATATATATAGAATAACATATCTTTGATAAGTACTTTCTATTTAATAAATATAATATTTGGTAATATTATTAGTTTTAAATATATATTTGATTAACCATACAAATATTAATACACTTATTCTTGATTAAAATTTATTTAATACTTTATTTATTATTGCGAAAAACTTCACTACTTGACTACTTTAACAAATACAATAATTAATACTTTATAAAAAAAGTTAATTTAAAGTAGGCACTATATACATAAAAGAAATAGATATTTTATATAAAAACAGACATAGTTATTAAACTTTTCAAATATATATATATATATATATATATATATATATATATATATATATATATATATATATATATATAAAATATATTATATATAATATATATATTTTCTTTTATATATATATATATATATATAACATTTATTAAATCTAATAGATCTATTGTCACTTTTATAAATGCTTAATTATTATTTTAAAAATAAAAGTTTTTCATGTCTGATAAAAGACAATGAAAATATTTTGTGACGTAATATTTTTCCAAAATTAATAGACATTTTTTTCATCTTCATAAAAAAATATGGTTATAAATAGTAAATCATAATAATAAGAGAAGTGTTAGAGTCACAATTTTTGATATGTTTTTTCTAATATTTATTATTGATTAAAATTGATTTAAAACATATCATCAAAAGAAAAACTCAATAAATAAATTGTGAAAAATTTATAATTTTTAATATATCTTCTGTATTTGATTTTAATAGATGTAATTTAACAGTAAAAAGTGTATTGAAAATAACACTAAACAAACCAACCTTCTCCAAAATTTTTACAGTCTAATCTAATTACTTCTCACTGGGCACAAACAAACAAAAACACAGTTATGAAACCCAGAAAATCAATGATCAAATTGTACAAAATAGCTAATATTTGCAGAAGTAATCTATCAGTATCTGTATAAACAATATGAACAAACATGGAACTCAAAACTAAGAATTTCATGTGTTGAACCAGAATCTAACATCAATAACAGAAACAGATAAAAGTGTTAAGTATAGTTCATGATGAAGGACACTGGAAAAAGCAAATCAGAGGAAAGGAAAGAAGTATCAGAAATCATAGGAATGGGCGGAATTGGGAAGAAAATTACACACAATCACTTGAGATGATTTCATTGCTTCCCAATCAGCCCATTCCCACAATTTCTGATTGCTTTGATATTCCATTCCCAGCTCTTTCTCAATTTTATCTTACAACTCATTCATCACTTACCCTAACTCCTTTATATAACAACCCTCACCCCTTAAGTCACGTTCTGCAAAACACCACTTTGCGTAAAGCTAAAGGTTTAAAGCTTCAAGATTCCCTCAACACAAAAGCATGGTTGGTATAAGGCATCTAGGTTAAAGTGGGGTTGCAAAATTAGTGACCTCAAACTTACCATCAAACATATATTGTGCATTTTATTTTCATATATACTGTTATCATGTATCATAGGAATCTAAGTCTGAGTCTAAGTCCCACATCGATTAGAAATGAAAAAGTAGAGCATTATATAAGAATAAAGACCCATAAACTCATTACTTTAAGATTTTGGGTTGAGAGTGGTATTAGTGTCTTATGTGATTAGGCTCAGGTGTCATTGGTATTGTAATGGAGTGATTATTTACGAGTACCAGCACTTTGTTATTGTCATACTAAAAAATATGATGCAAAGTTGAGGAATTTGTTCAAATGTCTGGTGAACGGGTGCCAATCAAAGGAAGTGAAGAACAAGAATAGGAAATCACTTTTCTTGGGAACCAATTGGGGATACTTGCGTTTGCATTTAAAACGTGTGTGTGGTTCCCCAATTTCTCCACTTCAACCATAAAGTGATTCTTTTCTTTTTGCTGTCTTCTTTCTTGCTTTTTATTTTTCTTTTCCATGTTATTTTAGGCTGTCCAATGTACCTAATTTCTCCACTTTTTTAGTGCATCATAAATTTGATTTTGATTGAAATCATGGAACTGCTTTTAAAACGTTGAATGCGAACACATTTTGTTACCACCACCACAAATATTCACTTTGTAACTCTGCTGTATAAAACGGACCAAGTAATTCAAAGTTCATCAACAATAACCAAATTTTCAGAAGCAGAATTTCCAAAAGGGTCATCGATAGTCTCAGAAGATAATCTATCGGATGTTCAAACATGGAGATGTCCAAGTGCTTTAATAGGATAATGTTTCCCAAAACAGAAAAAAGTTGGAGGAATTATTTGAGGAGAATTAATAATGTAAAATTGTTGTTCTAGTTCCTCCAGAGAACACAAGGTTCTGAAGCACACCATGACTTCATTCATCACCCTGTAGTGCATTCCGAAGTTCACTGCATTATGACAAGACATTGATCTTAACATCGACATAAACATGTGAAAGAAGGAAAATAAAAGATTATTTTGCATTGGTGTGAAATGTTCATGATGTAGTACTAACAATGTCCCTCTTACCTTGGGATGAAAATTGTAAGGCAATTGATCTGAAGGCATAACAAAGGGAGGCTGGATCATGTTGTTGGGTTGAGGAATCAATTGGTTTCCTGCTTCCAAGCCCTATGAAGTATACAGCAGGAAATGCCATTAATTAAACTAAACAAATCAACACATTCACGAGTAAGAATAAGAGTTTTCTCAGGTTGGTTTGAGTTTAACAGATAACAGAAAGTTGATGGGAAAAAACACATCATCAAGAAGAATATCAACTTCTTTATTTTCAAGAATTGTCCTATTAATAGATAAATAAGATCAACAATCAACATAAGAGTATAAGGTAAAAACTCCAAAATCGGAGAAAAACCACGATCATGACAATCAGATGACATTATGCGAACATTTCTATAACATATAGATAACTCTTCCATGTCCTTTGACTCTAAGTACATCTACACTCTTCAAAACAAGTATTTAATCAAATCTCAAACATTTTACTAAAAGAGTATAAGAAATGTCAAACATAAACTTAAAGTATTTTTGACTAGCAGGACTAAAAGCATGAACTTAAAATTCATTACATAGTCAATGTCATACACCTAATTGTTTATCCAAAATGATGTAAAACTTTCCAAGATGTATTATTTTCAACAACTCAACAGAAGTTATAAATCCAATTTATTTGATACTTACTCTGCCCATATTCATCACATTCATAGGATTTCCCATAAAAGCAGGTGTAGCAGGCAGGGCAGCTTGGCTTGAATGCATTCCTTCTGCAATGTTTCCAGCAGCACGCTCCTCCTGCTATAACAAGCATACCACAACTCAATTATACATTTTCAAAAACTGAATAAACAACCTATGTGCTTGTTTACCTCAGAGTAATCTATCTCTAAACAATCATCTTTTTATATTCGAGTAAGTTTACTAAGGAAGTGATTGAATGAATATAAATGGAAAGTGTAACTAAAAAGGAAATGAAAGAAGAAAAGAATGGAGATACCTGAGCACCATAAGCACAGAAATTTTGGAGGTTATCTGGGACAATTTCAGTGAGGAATTGCATGGCATTATTCTGCATAATAACCTTGGCAACATCACATGGCTGCACAGTACTCTTGTTGCTCTCTTCAGCACGCATCCAGGCACGAAAAGTGAGTTCCTGGATGAAAATCTCACATGCTTTTGACATCAGCATGGGAGTTTCAGCACTCACCATCTGCTTTCCACACAAACATTTCATCATCCATAATGCAATCACAACAACGTTGTTTGAAACAGTAACATAACATCTATAAACACATCACTTTTCGGAAGTAACAGAGAATGTGGTTTTGAATCAGAACTATAAACCTGCACATCTGCGTCTGTTTTCATTATCCTTCTGATTCGAGCTAGCGGCAACTTGTGCTGGCTCTTAAATGCTGCCAATTACATCGTAGCAAAATACAAATCAAGTTGTCAATTGAATGCAATGGAACAAAGAAATATAGTATATCATTATTAGTTTATTCCATTACATCAATAATATGATAGTTTAAAAGAAATGTCATTAAAAAACCTTCAGCAGCTTCGATATCCAACAACTGCTTCTCCCAGAAGGATCTGAGTTTCCCCTCCTGCTCTTACACGAAAAAAAGGAAACCTAGCAGTCAGTGATTAACCCTTTTCGAAATCAAAATTTACCCTTCTCAATTAAAAAAAAAAAAAAAGAAACAGAGTCCTGATTAAATAGGATGCACATTTAAAATCAATTTATCATAATACTTCAAAACAAATAAGTGTGGTGATTGAAGTAAGTAGAAAAAGGTAATAACTTTACCTGTATGTTTTGTGGATAATATTGAGGCATTGGATATGGGGGTATTGAAATGGAATTCGGTAACACATTTGTTGAAGCTGAATTACTGTTGAAATCCAATGGCAGAGGGAAAGTGTTTCTCCGCTAAATTTGTCAAGATAAATAAAAAAAGAAGAAGTCATTTTCTAAGAAATTAAAGCAATTGGAGTTTAAACTAAATTACTTTACCTCTCTATCTTTTTCTTGATGATAATGAAGTATAGGACAAGAGGGCATTAACATAGAATTTGATGAAACTGAATTACTAAGGAAATCCATTGCTTGATTGCAGTTACCTCCCTGTTTTATCAAAGAGACAATTCGTTAAATTAGCATGAACACATTTTTCTCATTTTTAAAATGAATAATAATACATATACATACATTATTTTTATACATTTAATCAACATTATGTATCTTCAACATTTATGAAATTTATATGTTTTTTTTTCTATTTTTAAGTATTATCAACAATTAATAAAGTGTCGTAAAATTGAGTTAAGCAATAACTAATCCATTTAAAAAAAATAAATAAATTCAAGCGTCTTGATTTATAATATGTGCACATTTTCCACCCGACAAATATTCTAAAAAATCAAAACAAAAAACTTTGAAAAGATTAAGGCCATGAATACTTACAATCTTAGGACACAATTTTGAAATTTTTTATGGATTCAATATATGAAAATTTTCTCTTCACTTACGAAAAAACTATAAAATTTTGTAGAAACCAAAGGGGGTTATGAACATAGTGAAAATAAAGTGAAAAGTGAATAATTGGGGTTTAGAAGAAATGACTTTACCTGTCTATGTTCTTCGTTATATTGAGGCATTGAATGAAAGGGATTTGACATGAAATTTGATACCATATTCGATGAAGCTAAATTATTATTGAAATCCAATGGTAGAATCAAATTGTTTGCCTGAGAAATTTGTTAAAATAATTTATTTTCTTTTTTGAGAAAATAAAATGGGTGACTAAAGCATTTAATTATAATCACTTCACCTCTCTATCTTGTTGACAGTACTCAAACATTGGATAAATGGGATTCTGAATGGAATTTGTTAGCAAACTTGATGGAACTAAATTGCTGCTGCTGCTTCTCTGCTTAATTTTGCGACCAAGAAAAGTGATTTTTTAGGGAATAAGAACGTGTTTGGAACCAGAAAATAGATTATGAATGGAATCACTTAACCTCTCTGTCTTGACGAAATTGAGACATCATATAAGGGTTCATGGACATGGAATTTGATGGAACTGAATTGTTATTGCAATCCAATGGTTGCAGATTGAAATTGCTTACCTGTTTAATTCATAATCATCAACGTAAACGAAAAATCACTTCTCAATAAAATAAGCGCGTTTGATATATACATACAAACACGTCACAAGAGTATATAATGGAATCACTTAACCTCTCTATCTTCTTGAAGATACCGAGACATTGAACAAGAAGGTCTCAACACAGAATTGGGTAACATGTTTGGTGAAGCTGAATTACTGGTGAAATTCATTTGTGGAGTGAAAATCACTTATAAATTCTTTAAATAAAATTGTGAATTATAATTTTGAAAAAGAAAAAAAAAAGTACGTAAAGTGAAGAAAAAAGAAGAAGCAAAGGTGAATATAAGTCTTGGGTTTAAAAAAGGACATAAATATTAAATGCATGTAAATTGTATTGTCTTGATTAAACATTTATTATTTGATAAAACATTAATTAATGATATTTATTTTCCTAAGTGTGAATGTGTAAGCACATGTAATATTATTGGCAGGTGTACAGAAGTTTGCCAACAGTGATTCATTTAAAGGATTAATGTCTATATTTGAAGTTGCTTCACATGCATTAAAATATTTTAACATTTTTAAATAAATACATTATTTTATTTAAGACGCGGAGAGTAATTAATTTAAGAATAAATTAGAAGGAAAATAAGTTAATGACTTATTTATAAAGGATAATAGTTTTGTTTCGCAAAACTAGCTAAAAAAAGTTACCTATAACTTGAAAAAATAGTAGGCAGCCAACTGTTATTAAACTAATATATTGAATTATAAGTGTTTAGAACAAGTTTGGTTTGAGTAATTGAAAATATAAAATAAAAAATATACAAAATATGATATTTTTCCATATATATATATATATATATATATATATATATATATATATATTTTTATTTTTTTATATTTAAAGTACCTTTTGAACTGTTTATAATCTTGTTTTCAAAAAGTTTTTTAACTCTTGATTTTGTGTGTGTGTGGATGAATTATTCAATAACAATTTTTTTAGTTTCCATTATTATATTTTTTATATATATTGTATTATTAATTTTATATTATGTCTTACTGTACTTTGAATCAAGTTTAAATGTAAGAAAAACCAATACATAATTAAGTAGATATAATATTTTGGTTATATTAATTAGTGTAGTGATTAAAACATAAAACCATTCTATAAAATGAAATAAAAATATACTTTTTTTTAAATACAAAACTGAATCAATAAAATAAATGTTATAAATAATATGATAGTTAAAATAAACAGTACAATACAAAAAATGAAAATGCTAAAAATAATAGAAAAAAGGAAACAAATAACTTATCTGCAATAGAATTTAGTAAGTATTGTTTAAAAAAATACATTAGAAACTATTACAAAATATTTATTTAACAAATGAATAAGATCAAACAAGTTTTTTAGCTAGTAAAAAAATTTAAAAATAGGTGAAAAGCTTTGCCAAATAAAACCAATAACAATAAATTTATTTATTTTTAGAATATTAAAATTGTGATTAGTATGAATGGAAGAAGGAAATAGTTTTCCTTAATTATAAATTGATATTTTGGTACTGTGAATGGAGTGAGAGAATGAGACTTCGTATCTTTAGAAACTTGAGTTAGTCCACACAATTATTAATTACAAAAATTAATATTTTGAAAATTAAATCAGTCGTTAATACATGATGTAATTATTACTGTTTACCAGTTTAATTACGGTCAAATAACTGATAATTGAATAAATATTTTAATATTATATAAGACAGTGTATTAAATAACACGTTAAAATAAATAAAAATTCGAGTAGTCAATTAGATAAAAATTAACATAAAAAAATCATACTATATATGTTTCATATAAAATCATTAATTAAAAGTTAAATAATAATTCTTTTATATATGATTACAGTATCATGTGGAACTACAAAGTAGGGTCTACTTTGAAGTTACGTAATGTATGTGAAATAATTTATTTGAAACAGTAAGAACAATATAATAAAACTATTTTTTCTCTTGTTAAATTACATATTCAAGAAGCTCAAGTTCAAATTCAGTGGTTAACATGGAAAAACTTCATACTAATTTATCTCAGGAACATGCTCTGACATTTTTTATATAATGAATGAGCATTAAATGTAATTTTTAGAAAAAATTAAATCAGGAGTATATCTCTTACTGTCAAATTTATTAATTTTGACTAAACTTACATCTTTTTAATTCTTTCACAGGCTTTCCAATACGAGAATCCGGTCAATTTTTCAGTTGAACCAATCAAGGCTATTTCTCCATGCACCTCCCCCAATTTCTTCGACACCCAAAATTTTTCAAAAAATATCAAAAATACAATTTTAACTTTACCCGTTTAGAAATCTTCATGCTTAAAACTAAAAGTATCAGATGTAAAAATCCGATTAAGAAAATTATATAATTGAATTTCGACATCTGAAATATATATA
>Ga0214545_1001667_pt1 | contig 41950 bp, 27 predicted proteins | sample CNSS4metaG_FD_160064 | JGI IMG/M metagenome (GOLD analysis project Ga0214545, IMG submission 160064) | Root nodule microbial communities from cowpea collected in UCLA plant growth center, Los Angeles, California, USA - CNSS4 | ecosystem: Host-associated > Plants > Roots > Nodule | place: USA... | reverse complement strand
GAGTGATTTTTTTTTGTGTGATTGTGATATATATATATATATATATATATATATATATATATGTTTGTTTTGTTAGGTCACCCTATCTGCTTGTGTTTGGCAATGATCGTGTATGCAGTACACGGAGGCTAATGATGTTGGAGGTGGATCTGGTGAGGCTTAGCAGCGGAGCGGGGAAAACTCATAGGAACAATTTTATTGAGTTTTCATCATTTATGGTTTGGGAATAAAGTTGTAAACTATTGAGATTGTTTTGATATTTTATTGAATTTTGAGAAATTTGAATTTAGAGTTATCTTTATTATGAAATAAATTGTTTGAAATTTCCTGCGATTTGGGAAATGGATTTATAATTAATGAGATTTTAATTTCTTATTTTATTTTATTATTTAAATCCGTAATATCTGGTAAGGATGTTACAAGTTAGATGTTGGAGATGAGCTATGGAGTGAGATATATAGTAGTTGGATGCTAGAGATGAGGCTGCAATGAAATGTTGATTTATTTAACAAACTTAAACAATTGGCTTTATTTACAAAAATGTCACCGGCATATTTTTTAAGTATGTTTTCTTGTGAACAAACTTTAATTCACAAACTTAAAAGGTTGATTTTAGATTAGTGTTTGATGCTCTAATTGACTTGTAATTGGGCACCAAAAGTGACAGCTGACAACACCAAGTTAGTGGCCTAGCGCTCGACAACAATGTTATGGCGTCCCACAGTGTATCGAAAACGATAATTTTGGGGAAATTGATCTTGTGTACTTGACTAATTTGGCAACTTTCCTTTTAGTTTTTGATTCCAAATGGTTTTAGGGAGTTCAAAACTGATACTCAATCACTCAAAACATAGATCCAAACTTTTTCCAATTCAAGATCAAACATGAATAAGGTGAACGGAGGAGGAGAACCCTTAGAAAGAAGTCAGCGAACTCTAGAAAAGTGGTTTCTAAAGAGATAATGTGTTTTAAAATAATGAAACTTGTTTATAACAATTCTATTTATCCTAAAACTTTTTAGGGTTAAATATGTTTTTGGTCCCTCAACTTTCAGTGAAAATTGAGATTAGTCACTTTTTGAAACTCGGACCCAATTTAGTCCTCTATCTTTAGAAATGCATGAGTTTAGTCATTTTAACGAAATTTTGTTAAATTTATTTGACGTTCTAAATACATTTCATCATAACATTTGAGATGCTTACATCGTTTAACACATTTTCAGTTCATAGTTAGTTAAAATGCTATCATGACACGCATTTGAAATGTAAAATAAAATTAATAAAATGTGATTAAAAAAATTAAATTCATGCATTTCTAAAGTCAGGGGACTAAATTGGTCCAAAGTTTCTAAGAGGAACCAATTCAAATTTTAACTGAAACTTAAGGGATCAAAAACATATTTAGCCTAACCTGTTAATATTAATATAATTGAGTCTCACTTTTTCTAAACCAATATCACTTCTAAAAACCATTTTTTAGGTTTAACTTTCTCCCCTACAAGAAAAAATTTTGTCCTCGAAAATTCGATCATTAGGTAAAAAGAAAACTATGCTTCTTCATTTTCTATTACAACAACCACCTAGATTGGTTTGACTTAACGACTCCAATACCTTAACTAAATGGAAACCTTGTCTCCACGCTAAGTGATATCGTGTTTAATAGTGTAGATTGGTCTAACCATTATTCCAAAAACAATTTCTCATCCTCAAATTAAAATTTGAATGATCATTTAGGCTTGCCCAACCAGTTTGTATCTAATATACCGATTCACCTTCTTTATGCTTTCCACTACCTCTTATAGGTTTTTACTAAAATCTGAAGATAGTGTCAGGTCTCAATCTAAACCATGTTATTTATCACCTCACACCATCAGATTCTATCCTTGATGCATTACTCCACTGACTTGATCACACACGACTTTTGACGTATTGCCACACGTTAACATTCTTAATCACCCTTAATCATAACTACCCTTATAACATCTTACTTGATTTATTGACTTTGGCCAATTGGTAACAAAGTTCATAACAATTTTAACCCACTTCCAAACTATAACTTCCAACTATTGCAACAACCAAACTTATCCTGGCATTCTAGCTTCATTTCTAATCCGCTAACTTGTAACCATCCTTCCACAAAACCTTAAAATCACATATTTTCTCAACTTGAAATCATTGGTTTGATTCCTAACAACTCTATGATACATCTCAAACTAGGATTCACTAGTGCAGATTTGAGTTTTTAACTCGCCTTATAGGCTTCGGTTATAGCGGAACCGAAGCCTATAAGGAGGCGGTGGCATTTTTGCAATTTTGTCGAACTTTTTTGCCTCGAGTCTCCTAAGAACCGGTGCAGTAAGTAGTTTTATGCCTCGGTTACAAATGAACTGAAGCCTATTAGGCAACCCAGTAACCAAATTTCAAAAATGCCACCAACGTAAGATGTTTTGGCCTCGGTTATTATTGGACCGAGGCAGTAAGTACTTTAGGCCTCGGTTATTAATTGAACCGAGGCCATAAAGCCTGTTATAATTTCCAATTCGTGAACCCTTTCCACTATTCATCATCTCTCACAATTCTCTTTGCGCGAACCCTTTGCACTCTTTGCCACCACCACTGTCTAGCTCCATCGCCGACTAGCTGCCGTCGCGCATCGCCGCCTCCGTCGTGCCATCCACTGTCGCCGATTGCATTGTCGCCTCTCGTTGCCGGTGAGTCAAAAAATGGGTTTCCTTTTGCATTTTTTTATTTTGCGTTTTGGTATGTTTATGTTGCTTTGGGGTTCACAAATTTAGGGTTCAAAACACACCATTGCACTGTAACAAAGAGACATCGCAAGAGAAGAAGTGCCATTACCATCGTGAGCTCTCCCGCATTCACACAACACCATCAGTGGTTGCGCAAACCAGATCGACGATAGCGAAACCTACAAATCAAAAAACTAGATCTGCATACATTGTCGCGACCCCTGTAGATCCACAAACCACCACTGATAACTACTGTTGTGCATGAGCCACGAGCCCCACCACGAACGCGCTACCACGACGAGAACGCCTCCACTGTGGACGCTACCACGACCACTGTTGCTTCAAGAGCTCCATATGTGTCGTCGCGAGCTTTTAATTAATTAAAATTTTTTTGATACAATGGCTTCAGTTCACATTAGAACCGAGGCAAAAGAGTAACTTTATGGCTTCGGTTCACACCCGAGGCCAAAAGCCATCCCTTTTGGCCTCACCCTAATATGCCTCGGTTCTGGAACCGAGGCAGAATATCAAAAACAACCGGGGCCAAAAGCCCTTCCTGTACTAGTGATTGTCTAATTTTTTTCCTTTTTCTTAACCATTTTGAGAAACTCACTAGGTCTAGTTAGATGACTAAACTAATGAAATCTCCTTATACCTTCTCTTCCCAACTCAGACACTTATACTTCTCCACACACTTTTACTCTTACCTCGTCAAACCAAGGATTTGAATTACCTTATCAGGTTAAGCATCTACTCTCACTTTCTCACTTCTAGGTTGACACTCCAACTTGAAACCATACTTCATTCATCTCTTATTTCTCTTGTCCAACTTCCTCTGTGTAACTCCACACTTCCAACTTTGGATGCTCAGTGAACACTTTTAACTAATCGTTATAAAGACAACACCTTTGTTGTTTTAAAGAACTTTCTACTGCATCAACCATCAGGTTATGAGAAAGATACATTTTCTCATGTACCTACTACCATTGATAAGCATTACTTACCACCATTTCGTTGCGCTACTCTGATCCATACACAAACTCACTTATTTGTTTACTCAAAAGGATTATCTTTTCGTGTCTGTTGTGACAAGGAAATAATCACTTTTACGAAATCTCCCTCAAAAATTCTATAAAACCTGGAAAATCCTTTATACTTCCCTTTTTATAGCATTCACATTCAATTTCGTCAATATTGCCTCCACTCTTAAAAGTCATATAACCTAATAGTCATTCTTCCCTTAGCCCACACTTATTCTTGAACGGTTGGACATACTACTACCTCTCCTTCAAGATCCATAAAACTTACAATGATTTTGGCGATTACACTAAGTCTAAACCACTACATCTTTAACAAATCTTTCACCTGCTTCTTTTACTTTAAAACTTTAGCAGGAACCATCCAATTAGGAACTATTGGCACTGGTTCTGATTTAGACACCAATGCAATAGTGAACCCCAAAACTCCTAGGTGGAAATTCTAGTACCTACTTCAAAACACTTCTAGAAACTCTTCAACAACTAAGATCCTTTGCATCTATTATTCACTCTCCTTTGTCAAACAACTTTGGTTCACATGAGACTCTTCTGTCACCTTTCAACTTGATCCACACTTGATATGTAACCATTGACTTATCTTTCCGAATCAAAGAATATACTTCATTGGGCATCACATCCCATGGGAATGAGATTGGGAAAGCCACTAATTTACCCTTGATATTATTTTCTAACCTTGAAAAGAACAATTCAAATTGACTTTAAATTTGAATCCTTTGATCACTAAGATACCTACCACACACCCAAGCAATCGTCACTTAGCCGCATCCGTAGCAAAACCACCATCTCAATACCAATTCCCTCTTGCAGGAAATCATGAGTCATATACCATATTAGCGACACCAAGGATATACGACCCCAAGCGAAACCAAAACCCTTAATCCAAGCACCACCTTTGTAACCTATATATTTGGGTTAGATAATCTGTGGTAACCACCTCAACACCATCTATCGTAGACACCCTTTTAGTTACTCAAGACTTTTCTTTCCTTTTGTCTTTGATTGTGCTCTAGCATTACTAACTTGCCTTTCCCCACAAGAAAAAACTTTAAAGATGTGCCTCTCCTTCTAGTATTTGAAACCCTCTACCTCATGTCTAAGGTCAAACCTTTCTTTCGTGTGAGCCATCTTTCTTAAAACATCCCTTCTACTCTTAACTGGGATTGATGTTATTGGAAGAAAATATCTAACTACATTTTACTGATATTGATCTGGTATAAAACCCTAATATTCTTCCTTTTCATCACATGACTTTTTTTCCCCTTTACTGAGAAAACATCACCCTGCTTGACTAATCTTCAAAGCTTTACTTCATATTAACCTCCTACTAGAAATTTGTATTTCTTATACACTTCATGGTCCCTTCTGTTGTTACCTTTAACCGCAAACCTTCCATAACTTTCTACCTAAGAACTCAAACATTGTCAAGATGTAGAACCAAGTTGATTTCTCAAACCTTGCTACACGAGCACACAATGATATCACCTCTTATTATAACATATGGACTTAAATCCTCTTGTAAACTTCTGGTATACAATCTCAGAACTTGATTGCAACTCCCTTAGTACAAAGCGTTGCTTCTAAACTTCCAACATCAATTCACAACCAACTAAACCAAAACATAGTTTTCCTCATCCATCGATATACAATCTATTATAACTTCATATCTTCGAGGCAAGAGATTGTGTCAAAGGCCTTACCCAACCCTTGTAAAGGTGAACATGTTAAGTTGACCTAGAATATGTATTCCTCTACCACTATAAACACTAAACACAAACCACAAAGACACAAACCTAACAAGAAATAGTATAGAAGACAAAACTCAATCTACAACTCTAACTCACCCTACAATAAACCTAACTCTTTGATATAGTTGATATAGTGTACACCCTCATCACTCTATGCAGATATTTTTTGTTCTTAATACTTCCATTTTCGTAAAAACCCCCTACTAAACTTGAACTCTAATACATGCAAGACATGACAAACCCATAACCTTCAAACCATCTTAAGGACAAATTGTTTTGATACTGTAAATGTAACATCTCATTTTAATAGCTTAATACTACTAAAATAAAACCTTTCATTAAGAATATTCAGAAGATAGATAAACCAATGTATATCGTAAATTAGTAGTATCTTACAAGAAAAGACTATAGTAATATCACTTATATACATTCCTAAGCTACTATATTAGGATCCTATTACAGTACTATACCTAAAATGATCTAAAGTCGCTTTTCGCCCAAACAACTAGGTCCTCAACATCAAGAGGTTCCTCTAAACTTGTATCTCAATGTGCTCACACCAATAAGGTGATCATTCCAAAAGAAGAACACAACACATATAAACAACAAATAAAAGAGGGTAAACTAGTTTATTAAAGAAATAATTGTATAATAGTTAGACTTATTACATCAAACTGTAAATATGATTTTTTTTCTTTTCTTTCTATTTTTTATTTTTTTCATTTAAAAAAAAATGTGATTTATTTTTGAGAAAATTGTGAAAGTATTAAATTTTTACTAAGTCAAACTTTTAAACAATAGGTCTATCAAGAAATGAACCAAAAATATTTCCATGCTTTCAATAAAACATACTAACATTGAATTTTGAGGATTTGATGGAGTAATTGAGATGATCATAATTCTGGAAAATTAAAAGTCATATTGATATGAGTGGTTTATTTTTATGATTTGCTAATTGAGTTGATTTGAGAATTGCTTGATCAAATCTTTTGTGAAAGAGTTTGACCTTGTGAGTCTTGAGCCTTAATGTAAAGGGTGGACTGCCATGTGCAATTCCTATTTTTCTTGAGTGACTTGCTCATGTTTTGTTTATACTCAAATGTTTAGCTTGATTCTTTTGTTGTGCATATAAGGTGAATATGCATGATTTGATATGATTGAGGCATTTCTTTTTTTAGCTACTTGGCCAAATAAACTCACCTTGATATTAATCCATTCGTAGCCCCTTTGAGCTTTTAAATCTCTTTTTCTTGTTTTAAGCCTATTACATAACCTTGAAAAGAAAAAGACCATATTTTACCTCACATAGAAAGAAGGAGCTAGTGGATTAAGCTAGGATTGATTGAGGAATAAAGTGTGTGGGTATGTACCTCATCCACTAATTAATAAAAATGGCAAAAGGAAAAAATGTTGATGAAAAAGTGTTGAAATGAAAAAAATAATTGCTTTCTTAAAAGAGAGAGCAACAAAGCAATAAATGAAAAGAGTTGTTTTTGAAATTATGCTCCATTATTCTTTATACATTACTATTTCAAAAACCCAAGAATCCTAAATTTATTCCTACCTTTGCCTTGGCCCCATTATAACCTGTAAAAAGTTCTCATGATCTTTGATTGCATGTTTTCTAAAAGCTGTGAATAATAGAGTCTTGTTAAGTATTAGGAGTGCTTACTTGCATGGATATTTTGAGTGAAAACACAAGCCAAAACACTTGAGCGAATTTCGGTGAGAATATATACATTTAACTTGAGTTCTCTCTTTCATGTTTGATTATCTTGTGAACTCAAAAGATTAACTCATGTGTGAAAAATTGAATCCTTTCGGTTGTATGTGCATAACAACTTGATTTCGAGAAGATTGATTTGTTTCCAATGATGTTCATTCCTTTCATACAGTGTAAATATGAAGTAAAATACCTCAAAATAAAGTTTTGAAATTGATAAATTTTGCCCAGGAGTGCAAAAGGATAAGTGTGGGGTATAATGAGTGCGTATTTTTACCCTCATTTAATATTTAATTTTGGGTATTTAATTGGACTTGTGTGCTTAAAGAGTGGTTTAAATGATAATTCTGATAATTAGGTTGTTTGAGCTTGTGATAAAAATGTCTTAAAAAGTTACTTTTAGTTGCATAAATTATTTCTTGAATATTTTAATGTTTTTTTATGTAGCAGAAGTTAAAATTGAGCTTATTCAAGGTGGGAAATCACTTTTGCACCCCATACATTACTTATACACTCCCTTCTTTCCAAATGGGTCTCACAAAACCTACTTCTACACCCCTACCTTTGTTTATTTTGACCCCTTTTTTTTCTCTCATAAACTAAATGCACTCATATGCTACCATGTGGCAATCCTCAACTTTTAATATTGGCCAACCAGCACAAGCCATGTGGGCTTAAGCTCCACTAAAGAATATGAGCCAATAACATATTGCCACGTCATCTAATCTTCACCTCACAAACCCTAGCAGATTGTGACACAATCAGATTCTCGCTGGTGTGTAGCCCACCACCGTCAGTCATTGATGTCAGCCACCATAACAGCGTTCAACCTAAAATCCTTGCAACCATCACACACCTACAAGGAGCCAACAGTCAATCGCGATGCCAGCCAGTGCAGATATTCTCCGTTGGATGTTACCATCATAACATCTATGCCTCGTCGGAAAGGGGATTAAAATCACCGCTACCATAGCCACTACGCGCTCGCGACACCATCATTTCCACAGCAGCGTGAACGAACCAAAACCTCCACTATAGTGTCATCAATAACGTTCAACTAACGGAACCACCTGTACCATTGACGTTTACAAACGAGAGCTCATCACACACATGTTGCGCCACATTTCCTCGTGGGAACAAAGCAACATGTGAACCAGTTATTGCAACATAGATCTCTACGCCAGGAATGTGAATCATGCACCAGTTTAAGATAGCCACATTCAAACCATTGTCAGCCATTGATGACGACCACTAGAACAGTGTTTCTGCATTGTTCCAAGAGTCACGCATTTGAACTAGAAACGAAGCAGAAAATGTCCATGCGGTTGAAACCATGGTGAAGGACGAAACCCTAATGGAGGTAGGAGAAGAAACCCTAATTCTGGAGAGAGAAAGAGAAGATCTGCCACGTGTCAGTTTGCCATTGCATAGTCAACGAGTCAAACTAGTCAAATCTTGTCAAACATTTCAAATTCTGGTCAATGCTGGTTAAATAGTCAAACTACAAGGGCGGAGTTGGAAATTAGATAGAAATTAAGTTGCTAAATAATTAATTAAAAGATTTTTAATTAATTATCTTTCATATATCTCAAAATATCAATAGAGAAAATCTTCCAAAGTCCAATCAAAAGATAAAATATTTCAGCAATAGAAAAGATAAAGTCCAAGCCCAATGAAAGCCTATATAAAGAGTCCAAGGGGGAAGTAAAAAGAAACAAGCTCGGGACTGTGGAGTTTAGGAACCCTTAAGGTGACCTAATTTCGCTTTTCATCTCTCTATTCTTCTTTTATTTTTATTTTATTTTGCATTCCATGGAAGGCTAAGCTTCAAGGGTTAGTTCGATTGTAAATTCTTAATTGGATTATGAGGTTTGAATAAATTTGTTTGTTCTTTTAATTCTTGTTGAGATTTATTTTCATCTATGTCGTTTGGTTCTTAATTTAGTAAAAGTAATGATTTTTACATTGTAGCAAGTTAGCACGGTGTTAAATCTACATAACATAACAATCATATGAGTCCAAGGGTTTTTAAATTTTAATTGAGATGTTACTTTGATTAATTTTAGAAACTTTCATATGATTGCATGATTTTTTTCTAATAATTGAGAAGTTGCTTTGATTAAAGGTGAAAACTTAGATTAGAATTAATCAAGAAGTTACTTTGCTTAATTAGCTTTTTCCTAGATATAAGAGGTAAAAGAATGGACATGATTAGGATTAGTAATATTTAATTGAGAAGTTTACTTTGGTTAAATTTACTATGATTAATCTACAAAGTTATTGCTTTTGATTGAGAAGTTACTTTGGTTAAAAGTAAGAACGCCAACAATTTAATTGAGAAGTTACATTGATTAATTTGAAGTCTTAAACAAGAAATCAATAACAATAATCTTTAGGAAACCAATGATGAATCCTATTTTGGAATAATCGTGGAATTAACCTATTTTTTATTTTATTTGACTAAATCTTTTGTATAGTTTTTATAAGAACTAATGTATCTTTTTATCTTTATCTCTCATATTTTTATTTTATTTGACTAAATCTTTTGTATAGTTTTTATAAGAACTCATTTATATTTTTATCTTTATCTCTCATATTTTTTATTTTATTTCACTAAATCTTTTGTATAGTTTTTATAAAAACTAATTTGTTAAAAAGCAATTTCGTGTTTGTTGGGAGACAGAGAGAGAGAGAGAGAGAAAAGAGAGCAGAAGTTTTGGCAATTGGAGCACAATACCAAGTTAGCAGAGTTCCACTTTGTGCTTTCTTTTTGAACTATATGATTGCGTGTGAAGCTTGATGATTGGGGTGCAATTTCCTACTATTTTTCGTCTGAAGTTCTTCCCGGTTCTGGAATTTTCCAAAAACCGCGTGGCGGCAGTTAAGGCCCGCCAGGCGATTCATACTCTAGAAACCATTTTTTCTAGGTTTTTCTATGCACTGTCTGGCGGCTACGTGCTGACCACTAGGCGACAAGAACTGGCTTGCCCAATTTCTTCTGGTTTTTTTTGTTCAAGTGGCATGGTGATGCTTGGATTGGATTTCTATATGTATGTATATGATTGGCATGATGAATTATTATCTATAATTGTTATTTGGTGGAAATTGCATGAAGCTTTGTACGATTGGGGATTATGTTTGATGTTGGGATTGGGGATGATGTGATATGAATCTGATATATGCTTTGTGTTCTGTGGTACACAAAGAATACTAATTTTATTAAAATCAAAATGAATAAGTTGATAATTTTTAAAAATATGTCAAAACACTTGCCTACATTTGGAAGTAGGGGATTCAGAGTGATAATGGGTGCTGGAAAATCTGGGAAGAACCCAAAATCTGTATGAACCGCCTGACGGTACGGTATATGTTGCCAAGCGACATATCAATGTTGAGAGGCTCTTAGTTTCTATTCGAGTGGAGTGTTCCGGGGGTTGTATGTAATCTTACATGCATAAAAATACGATTTAATTGAGTAAATGAGCATAACATATGAAAAGGTAAGATAATTGAGGAAAGAGGTGGAGTGTTAGAAACTGGAATTATATGAATGTAAATGTCATGTTTTGCCATAGCTGTGAGGTGGTTTATTGCTTGTTATTTACTGTCATGTAGTGCCTGTTGTGAATGTTTGTAGCAAATTTTTGTGAAGTATGCTTTATTTTGGTAAGAGAACCAATTTATGGTGAATACATATTGAGAAAATGCACGTTCTAATTGCGAAATGATGGTAATTTGATGTATGAATTGTGATTCAATCATATGATTATGACTGGATGAGTTGTTTGATAATACGAATTGTGTGATGCATGTTTGAAATTCATTAGAACCTATTCCAAAGTGCCAAAATCCAATAGTATTGCGCTACTGGTATGGTTTTGGAAGTCCAGTGGACTATGCAAGATCGTGGCTCGTATGGATAAGTTCCGGAAGATTGCCCTCCTCGGTGTTATTCTATGAGTTTGGTAGTCTTGGGACAAATACGAACAATTAGGTAGTATTGGGGAACTCCACTTGGTGTTGCAGATTGTGGCCATGACAAGATCATTTCCACATGTGGACTATTAGGTGGTTGCCTGTAGTCGGAGGGGTGAGTAGACACTCGTGGCAGCAAAGATCGAAAGTTAAGGATTTAGGTTTAGGTGTTAACATGGGTCATGGTTTTGAAATGCTATATCAGTTTGTGTCGTAATTTTTATTTTTTTAGAGCTCAACTTATATGTGTGTGTTTAGCAATGATAATGTAACTTGTTAGATGAAAGTAGATGTTGATACAGGTGAGCACGTGGATGCTTAGACTCAGAGTGGGAGTTTTACCTATTGATGTTTATGGACTATTTTGTAATGGATATTATAAATAGTTTATATTTGTAATAATTAAACGCCGTATGGATTTTTATAATTGGCACGTTGAAATAAAGTTTTAACTTTCCCACGTTTTGGGAAAGTACTTTAATAATTAATCAAATTTATTATTATTTTTATTATTTTTAATTTTAAATAAGTAATTTCCAGCTAGGACATTACAATTGGTATCAGAGCTGTTTTTTCAATGATTTTTAAGATTGTGGGGAGTGAGCTTATCGCATAGTGACTGAGGATTGTTGTTATTCTATGCTTCTATTGTGTTGTTAGTAGTAACTTAAGTTGTTGTAAAAATGGTTGACGTTATGCAGCTTGTTGTAGTGAAATCAAGAACCATGGTTCCACCAACTAGACTGGTGACGATGGAAGATGTCCTAAAGCATAAGCTATCGAAGTTCAACGACAAAGCTACTCCTGATGAAGTCGATGCCTGGCTTAAGGAATGTAAGAAGATATTCAGAGTGTTAGGTTGCATAGAGGCACAATAGTTTACTGTCACCACCTTTTTGTTGGTTGGCGACGCAGAGTATTGGTGGACAGGGATGCAGCAACAGATGCAAACCCGACAAGAGGAGGTGAGTTGGACTACTTTCAAAACCAGATTTCTAGAAAAGTATTTTCCAGATTCAGCCAAGCATGCCTTGGAAGCTGAGTTCCTCACCTTATAGTAGGGTAATTGATCCGTGCAGGCTTGTGTGGATCGCTTTGAGTACTTGGCAAGATTTTACTCGCAAGCTATTATGGAGGAGTGGCATTGCAAAAAGTGTAAGGGGGGAGGGGGGTCTGAAGCACGAGCTGCGCAGGTTTCTAATGCCGTTGTGGATCATAAAATTTCCAATTCGAGTAGAGCATGCTAGTTGGGTCGTGAGGACGCAGAAGACTACTTTTGTGGATAGACAGAAGAAGACGTCGTATAGTCAACCACAAACATCATCCCCAGGGTTGCGGTGTTATAACTGCTGCCAACACTCAATTTTGTCCAGATAAATAAAATTGTTTCCAAAAATAAAAATAAAAATAAAAATTCAAAAAATAAGTGTTAATTAAAAAGGATAAAAATAAATTGTCTTAAACAATAAATAGATTAAGAAATGTTTCTTTAATTTATGTTTTTAAAAGTTAAGTAAAATAAGGATTTTGTATTTTAGAGTAAAAAAATATTATTAAAAAATTAATTATATGTTTTTTAGTTAAATTCAAATATTAAAAATTAAAAATTAAAAATTAAAAAAAAAAAAGTTTTAAGCATGGGAAACAATTCTTCTGATGGTTTCAACTCCCTAATGGTTTCAACTTCCTCTGAACCGCCTTTCACAACCACTAGAGAGTTTTTGACTAATATTGATCAGATAAAAAGAAATCGTTTGTTGCGGATTGGGGGGTACATCTGTAGGCCCACAACACTTCCAATAAATCTTCCGCCCACCAGTCCTTGGCGCTATCCAATCTTTTTCGCAATTCCACTAGTATAACTTTGTTGGCAGCTTCAGCTTGGCCATTGGTCTGTGGATGTTCTACAGAGCTAGTTACATGTTTGATGCCGAGGCCGGTGTAAAAAACTTAGCGAGCTCTTTGTCTATGAATATTCGGCCATTATCGGTTATGATCGTATATGGCACGCCATAGCGGCATATGATATCTTTCTAGACAAACTGCTGGACTTGTTGAGTTGTGATGGTGGCTAACGATTTGGCTTGTATTCATTTGGTGAAGTAAACGATGGTGATTATTAAAAATTTCACTTGGCCTTTTCCCGGGGAAAAGGGCCGAGGATGTCCATTCCCCACTTTGCAAAGGGCCATGGGGAAAGTATGGAGTGGAGTTGTTCTGTCTTTTGATGGATGAGGTTGCAATGCTTCTAGCATGGTATGCATTTTTTGACAAAGGTGTGGCAATCCGCCTCCATAGTTGGCCGAAATTAGCCAGCTTTGAGTATTCTGGTGGTAATGGTTCGCACGCCAAAGTGATATCCGCATATGCCTTCATGCAGTTCTCTAATTACATACTGAGCTTTCTCGGTTGTGACGCATTTGAGGAGTGGCTGACCATATCCACGCTTGTATAAGTCGTCCCTTATCATCGTATACCTTGCGGCTTTAGCCAACCAGCTCTTGTCAGCATCAGGTGGGGGGTTACCGATTTTGAGATATTGGATGTAGGGAGTTGTCTAGTTTTCAGTGTGGTTCGGGTCCAGGTTTAGGCAAATGTTTATCGTAGGTGGTGCGTATAATGTCTGTCGTAAGAGGGATCTATGCCGACTTTTTATCTTAGTATTGGCTAGCTTAGATAGGATGTCGACCCTGACATTTTAACTTTTGGGATGTGTTCGACGCATAGACGATCAAAAGCATATTAGATGACATTACGGGAGGGTAGGGTCCTTGATTTGGAATTCTTCGTTTAGATGGCCTATAGTGAGTTTGGAATCGATCTTGCACATGAGTGTTTTCACGCCAACTTTGCGTGCGAGGGATAATCCGGCTAGGATGGCTTTGTATTCAGCTTGATTGTTGGAGGTTTTAAAGGCGAAGTGGAGAGATCTTTCGATGAGGATGTCGTTGGGGCCTTCAAGGACAATACCGGCTCATGCACCCTTTGGGTTTGAAGAACCAGCTACATAAAGTGTCCACTGGTCTTCTTCTAGGTGTGTTATAGGTCGTTGACGAAGTCGAGAAGGCATTGAGCTTTGATGGGATCGTGTGGTTCGTAATGAATGTTAAACTCAGATAGTTCCACGACCCAAGACGTCATGCGGCCAGCGAGGTCCGACTTCTGGAGTATACTCTAAGTGGGATAATCGGTTTTGACGATGATGTTGTGGTTTTGGATGTAGGGGCACAGGCGTCGTGTTGCATGTACTAGGGAAAGTTCCAGCTTTTCCACCATTTGGTATCTAGTTTCTGGATCTTGTAAGTGATGTCCTGAACTAACGTGGCGCTTACAATATGATCTGTTGCAGTAATGTAGATGAGGAGGGGGTGACGAGTATCCGACTAATGGAGGATAGGTGGAGATGTAAGAGAGGTTTTGATGTTTTGGAAGACTTGCTCACATTCGTCATTCGAGGAGAACTTCGTAGATTTCTTGAGGAGTTGAATGATGGGCTGGGTTTGGTCGGCTAATTTGGGTAGGAAGCGGGAGATGGCGGTTAAGCGACCAATGAGGCGTTGTACTTCTTTGATATTGTTGGGGCTTTGCATCTTAGTGATGGCATTACACTTTTCGGGGTTTGCTTTGATGTCGTGTTTTATTAGCATGAAGCCAAGGAATTTACCACGATCGACCTTGAAAATGCACTTTTTAGGGTTGAGTCTGAGGTTGTACTGTCGTAGTACAGAGAATACTGTGCATAAGTGCTACGCATGCTAGTGATGACTTAGGGATTTGATAACCATGTTGTCGACGTATACTTCGACACACTTGCCCATTATATGGCTGAAGACTTTCTCCATCAATCGTTGATAAGTTGCTCTTGCGTTTTTCAGGCCGAAAGGCAAGACCTTGAAAAAGTAGTTAGCATCATCGATGATGAAAAAGTAGTTGCTCTTGCTGGTTGTATCTGGAGTATGCATCTAAAAAACTGAGGACCTTGTTACCGACTACAACGTCAACTAGCCAGTCAATGTTGGGTAGGGGATAAGCGTCTCTGGGGCAGGCTTTATTGAGGTTCGTATAATCGACACACGTTCGTCATTTGCCATTTGCTTTTTTGACCAAAACCACGTTAGAAAGTCAGGTAGTGTACTGGGCCTCTTCGATGAAGCCTACGTTAAGTAATTTGTCAGCTTCGACTTTTGTTGCCAGCCGACGTTCTTCTCCGACCTTTCGTTTCTTCTGCGAGACATATCTAGCTTCCTTATAAATGGAGAGCTTGTGGACCGCGACTAAAGGGCCAACACTGGGTAAGTTGGCGGCTGACTAGTCAAAGAAGTCGGTGTTGTTTATGAGGGTGGGTGTCAGGATATCACTCTATTCTTGTTGGAGGCCGGTGCCCATCTTGAGGTGCGACCATTAAGGAATTCCAAGGGTACAATGTCATCGACTGGTTCGAGACGTGTGTCGCGTCCTACTTTAGGGTCCAAGTCATCGCCAGATAAGGTTATGTCAGAGTCGAGTGGGCGTTCAATGTTGTTTGTTTGCAGGATGGGTAGTTGTGGATGTCGGCTAGCCATGTAACATTCTTGTGCGAGCCGTTGATCGCCATGGATTGTAACGATGTCACTAGACAGAAAGGAGAATTTCATGGCTAAGTGTGGCGTAGAGACGACATCGCTAAGAGTGTTGAGGGATGGTTGACCGAGGAGAACATTGTATGATGTAGGCGCGTCGACGACAAGGAAACAAGTGAGGATTCTTTTTGTTTGTATGCCATCGCGAAAAATAGTGTGGAGGTCTATGTACCCACAAGTGGAGACCTTCTCCCCGGAGAAGCCGTAGATAGGCTCATCATAGGGGATAATGGCATTGGTAGGAAGCTGGAGTTTCTAGTATGTTGTCCAGTATAGGATGTCAACCGAGCTGCCTTGGTCGATGATGACCTTTTTGACCGCGTAGTTCTCGAGTTCGACTACAATGACCATGGGGTTGTCCTGCTCGTGGTCGACGCCATGGAAATCACCGTCTGTAAAGATAATGGGAGGTATTCGGCGTTTGTGGTGAGAGTGGGTTATGTGGTTAATGGAATGGAGTTGGCGAAGATGTTTCTTTCTAGCTGAAGAGGTGGATCCGCCGCTAGCAATGCCTCCAGAGATGGTGTTAATCGTGTCGCGTAGTGGGGGATCAGATGAGGTGACATTAGTGCGGGTAGGTTGTGGGTCATGGCTAGTTGGTTGGGTGAGGCGGCGGTCGTGATAAGAACTACGGGGGGGATATATGTGATCGAATCATGATGGATGTGGGCGTTCGTCTCTGTGGATGAAGCAACGGAAATGGCCGACACGAACAAATTCTTCTATTTTTTCTTGGAGTGCCTTGCATTCGTTTGTGGTATGGCCATTGTTTCTGTGGTAGCGGTAGTACTTGGTCATGTCCGCATTGGGAGGGTTCGATGTTTTACGAGGTGGTGGGATGAGGTCAGCATGGAGGGCTTCGTCAAGAAGGCGAGATCTGGGGACACTTAGCGACACGTACCTGGTGAAGCGTGGTTGTCTGGGTTCTTTAGGTCTGGAGTCAGGCCATGAGGGTGGTTTATCGAAGGCAGCAGTGGAGGGAGTGTAATCATTGCAGAACTTTGTGTGAAGGTTCTACATCTCTTCCATGCGGATGTTGGTGATGGAATCAATGAAAGGAATGGGGTGGTGGACGAGGGTAGGAAAAGTAGTGGTGAAGTTGTGAGGTGGGATATGGGTAGTGGGAAGGGGGGCAACGGTGGTAGGTGTTGTGGTGTGTCCCAAGAGGATGGGATGGAAGTGTGTGTGATAGGTAGAGATGATGGGTGTCTGCTGAGTGGTGTAAAATTGTACTCGCTTTCTTCCTCACTAGGCTGGTAAGCTGGAGACTTGGGGGCTTCTGACGGTTCCTTGACTTTCCCCTTCTAAGTGGGGTCAGCCTCGATCTTCCTCCTCACCCGTGAGTTTTCTTTCCTGAGTGCCTCAATCTCATCGGCACTGTGCTTTCTCAAATCAGCGAGCTCTTATTGCATCATGGCTTGGCCTTCAAGGATGGCGGCCAAGTATGGGGCGATGCTAGCAGGCGCTGTAGGACCTGTTTCAGGTTGCTTCACGACTCTAGCTCTGCTATGAGTAGAAACCATCGTTGACAGTGTGCGGGTTGAATCGTAAGGTGTTACTTCATGCCCCACGATGGGCGCCAATTGTTCCTACGGAGAACAAGTAAGAGAAGTTAGACACAAATATCACCTTACCTCAATCCGCAACCTCTCTAGTTGGCTTCTCCTCGGCTTGTGTAAGTCATTTGTTGGTATCACGACTTTGACCTATGAGGGGATACCTGCGGAGAGGACTTTGACGATTAAGTAAGCCAAACGATTCTCAGAAAGTCAAATCTCATGATTAAGGGATTAATGAATGCGTACCTTTAATTGCTGGGGTCCACGCGTATTTATAGTTTATTAATTATGTATGGCCACGTCATGGGTTAGGCCCTTGTTTGGGCCATAGGTGGGCATGGGCCTAGCCCAGGCCCCTTAGTTCGATCATTGTTAGCCTTAGAGGCCTATCTTATAATGCTTTGAGTCTGTAAGGGTCGACAGGTCTCGTTTCATCTTCTAAAGTAGGCGGCTTGGGCCGCTTATGCTTGTCCGCTTGATTCATTTGATAACTACTTGCATGCTTGTAGGGCTTTATGTAGGCTGATTTTACCGTATAGTTGTGTTAGGCCGCCTAGGTGTAGTACACCAGTCCCCCAGCCTTTACCGATGGGAACATAACGGCAAAGGATGAAAAGTTTGAACGGTTTTGTTAGGTCGCCTAGGTGTAGTATAGGAACAAATCTTTATAAAAGTCTATCAAAAAATTACTACGACAAAATTCAATAAAAAAAATATAGGTAATGTCTAAAATGAAATAACTCTATCATTATTGATAGGAAAACCGAGTAACATTAATTTAAAAATCTTTTTAGTGCTAATAATTGAATAGATAATCTTGGTAATGTCGACTATTCATATCGATTAAATCTTTTTTAACTTACATAGACAAAAACAATCTTACTAATGTTGGTAGTAAGAACGACAAAAAAATTTGTATCCGCGGATAAAACTCGCAACGTGTAGGAAATGGATATTAAAAATGAATATCCGTAGGTAAGGAGTATGGGTATTTTTTATATCCACATGTTAACAGGACGGGTACGGGTATCATATTATTTGTACCCATGGATACTCGTACCCGCTATATTCTAATATAAATTAAAAAAATTATTAAAACATTAACATATTGATTTTGAATGAGTTATTTTTCATCAATTGGTTTTAAAAAATCTTCCTTTATTTGTAAATTGTCATTCAACACTATTTAAATGAGTTATTTTCACTTTCTTTGAAATTGATAAAGGTTATGCATTGTATTTTTATTTGAATTTATGGTTAAATTTTTTTATTAAATATTAAAATTTTCTTTTGTAAATACTCGCGGATACCCGTGAATATCTGTGGATATTAAAAAAAATATGTGGGTACCCACATAATGAATACCCGTACGGATATGAACACAGATACGGGACAAATATTTATCCAGCAAGTAAGGTACCCGTACCCTACCTGTCTCGTGGTCATCTCTAGTCATAAACATTAATTTGAAAATAGTATTGTCATTAGTTGAAACATCTCTAATTTACTTTAATTAATAAGAATCAAAGCTTACGTTAACAAAGAGTTAGAATAAATGTGACTAATATCAACTTAAAATAATCTTAGTTAACATCAATTGAGAAAAAAATGTGCTCAAAAGTAATTAAAAAAACCACTACCAAGAAAATACTCACTATGTTAATTGAAAAATAATATCAGTCTATATTAATAAAAAAAACTTTAGTTACGATAATCACAAAATAATCACAGTCAACTTCTGGCTCATAACATTAGTAAAATAACCTTATACAAATAAGATCTTTTACTATAAAATATTTCAATTCTTTTATTAAAAATAAATAATTACATTTTCGTTGTCTTTTTAACTCAAATGTTATCCTTCCCACAAAATCTTAAAATATAAAATTAATTGTTCTAAAACAAATTAGCTAGAATAAGATACAAGCTAATGAGATAAAATAATTCCAATAATCACCCATGCTAAAATTTAAATGTGCAGCCATAAATTTGAATCAAGGGAGGTCAAGAAAAAGAGTATTTCGAAAAGAAAATTTTATTTTTTTAATTGTACACTAGAATTTATAGTTTAATACATATTATATATTATGTTTAATTTCTCATTTGATCTTTGTTTTTGTAAAAAAATATCAAGTCGGTCATTCAATTTCTTTTAGTATTAATTTGGTCCTAATTTTTGAAAAATTTAGACAATTTGGTCCATTTTGTTAAATTTCATAAAAAGGATCAAGAATTTTTCATCAAAATTGAAATTAGGACCAAATTACATCATTTTTTTCAAAAATCAGGACCAAATTGAGACTAAAAAAATTGGAGGACCAACTTGACTTTTTTGGACAAAAAAAAGACCAAAAGAGTAATTAAACCTATATATACTAAATATTTATATAAAAATTTTATAAGACTATATCAATTATGAAAATGAGATTATCTTATTTTATCATTAATTTATTTATATAAAGAAAAAAAATATATTTCTCATAGTTTAAGGAAATATACATTTATTTTCAAATATATTAATTAAGTTTTTTTATTGCTTAAATCCTTTACACCCTAAACTAATATGATCATATTTAGGAAAAAGTATGATCGTTTCAAAATTTGAACTCTCACGAGACACAAAGAAAATATATTAGAGAAGAACGCGAAATAAGACAGAGATGTGGTCGCCTCAATCTAGTAGATTGATAAGTAAATGAAGATTCCTTGTAAAGATTGTCGTCTTTGAGAAGAACTAGAGTTGGAGATACCACAATCTAATAGATTAATAAACCAAGGAAGATTCACCATAAATAATTCAATCTTTAATAAGAACTAGAGTTCTAATCCATAAACTAAGATAATCCTCTAAAAAATAGATTTCATATAATGACCATCCAAGGTGTCTATATATGTATTTGGTGCCCCTATATATAGCCACAAATGTTTAAGACATCCAAGAAACCCTAAAAGAAAGCCTAAAGACTTTGAGCCCAAAAATAACTTGAAATTTTAAAAGTAGACTTAGACTATTCACCTAGTGAATCATCTCGCCTAGCGATAGTTACAAACTATTTTACAAAATAAAATAAAATTATAAATACTTTTAATTGCCTAAAATTATTGTGTAATTGTGCTCCAAAAGATGATCTTCATGTCCTTTGAATCCCAATCTTCATGGAGTGTCATTAGCCTCGAGAGGATTTGTTCTTCTAAGGGTTTGCTATTTGACCTTGTCATAGCTCCTTTGAATTGCAATGACTTTTTTTCAAGTTCTTCTTCTATAGACCTCTCACATCTTCATTACACTTTAGGAGCCTTTCAAACTGCAATTGAGTGTGTTGTTGCATTTCAGTCATTTGTAAGTTGAATGTCTCCAAATTATGTAGAAGGTCTCCAGATTATGTAGAACGATTAAATGGTGGAAGGAAAACAATTTAGAATCAATTTAAATGTAGAATTGTATTATAATTTGATAATGAATTTAAATATTGTTTTATTTTTGTTTGGATATTTGAATATTTGGGCACTTTGAAATTGTTGAACAATCAATGAGATTTGTTCTTTTGTTCCTTTTTATTTGTATATGGTCATCTTTTATATTTAGAGTTTTATAATTTTTTTATATAATTTAACTGTCATTATTAAGGAAAAACTATATTGAATTATGGAATTATAAATATACATGGATAATAAAAAAAATATTATTGAATTATGAAATTATAAATATAGGTGGATAATAATAAATAAAAAAGTATTTTATTAAAGAATTATTTCTAATAATGGCATTTATAAATGTTATAATATAATGTGAATTATGACATTTTTAAGTGTCATTGTTTTCATTGAATTTGTTTTCTAGTAGGTAAATAACGTCATATTTAACTTCCATTTATTACCTCTTTCAAACATCACTTTATGTATTGTGGTGTTAGGAATTACGAGAATTTCAAAAAATGTCACAGCGTAAATAATTAACAACATTTAAAAACGACGTTATATAAAAAAATAAATGTCACAACTTACATGACTTTTTGTAGTGCATGTCCAACCAAGATTGTTGGAGTCTTAGGTGATGCATGATCACTATTCGATGAAGAAGCCATGTCCTACAAGAAAATATTAGTAACAATGATGAGGCTCCTCCGTCGCGGTGTTCGCCGAAAAAGCTCTCCCAATCGGCGTTCCATCGATTGAATCTCGCAGAGAGCGAGGGAAACGCAGCGGAATGAAGATGATGCTCGGTTAGATCCGGTTTATCACTGGTTTGGGACAACCCGAGTAGATAACGACCTAACCTAGGGTTTATCGTGAGCTGATGAACGGCGGGAGTGATCTCTACTGAATATTCTCATTCATCAAAGCTAAATGTTTACAAACAATGGCTTACCTCTTTAGAGAAGAGAGACAACTAGAGAAAACATAAAAGAAAGGAACGCCGTCTAACAATTTCCTAACGGCGAGAGAGAAGAATGAAACACCCTAGGCTAAGATTCAGTTATTGACGGTGATTTAGAACTCTAGCTGAAGGTATGAGATGCGTGTTTTGGACAGCTAGCAGAGGAGAGGTGGAACGCGGGTTGACACAAAGAAAACCCTATTAGGATGTTGAAGGTTGGCACGCACGAGACGAAGAAACCCTATCAATGTATGAGGAGAGAAAATGGCCTGCACGTTTGCGTGAATGAACTGGGCTTCACATTTCAGGCCCAAGTATGTTGTTTGAAGAATGATGAGTTGCGTGACAGCTGATAACTTGGCTGCAAGACAGAGGGGGTTGCTGAAAGCATTTGGTGCGGGCAGCGTGATTTAGAGAGAAATGAAAGACGCATAATTGTGGAAGAAATTGGATGCGTGTTGAAGAATTGGGCTCGGCCCAATAAAGATGATGCTACGAAGAAGATCAAGTGTTGGCTTCCAGGAGGTGTGCGGATGGACATCAGATCATGCGTGAGTAGAATGGGCCAACTAGGCATGATGTAACAGTAGCAAAAATTGGTGTGCTGGAAGCATGGATACAAATTGGGCCGCAGGCCGAATGCCAAATATGTCATTGGCTGCATTTAGAAAAACAAACCAATTAGAACAAATTTATTTAATTAAAAATAAAGAAAAATAAAAGGAATTAAAAAGAATACGCATGAGCGTTGGCCCAATGCTATAAGCCTTATTGGGATCACATCATCCCCTCCCTCTTGAAGATGATCTGTCATCAGATCTAGAGGGTAATTAAAGGCCTACAACAACCAAAATTATAGTACCACTAGGATCAAAAACAAATCTGCAATAGTCATCAAATAAAAGTGAATTAAAATCATAATATCCATGCAGTAAAATTGAGTTGGGACTATGTGAAAATGGGCTTATAAATTTTGAAAAAGTTGGTATTAGGCCCAGTTCACAAAAAGAATGTTTTACACTTTGACTAAGATGATTTTTGAAAAGAATTTTAGAGTCAAAGTGGGTTTTTACACAAGATGTTGAGGAGGATGAAATAAGGGAATGATATTGAGAACAAAATGTTTGAGAGGAAAACAAAACAAAAGATTTAATGACAAAGTGAATAGAGTTTAAAGATGTAAGAACTTCCTTTGAAAATTGGAACTTAATTGAAGGGATTAGTGAAAGATTGAACACCAAATCCTTAACAATGAGTTCTCTTTTGGCATTTGAAATGATATTTAACTCTACCACTTGTAATTGTATTTCAAGATTACTCTCTTTTTTTATTTTCTCTCTTTCTTCAAACTCTTTTCTCTCATTCTCTTCTTTGACTTTTCTTAGAATCTCCTCTTTTAACCTTTTCTTCTTCCTCTCTTTGTTTCTTCTCTTTTATCTCTTTTATCTCTTTCTCCTCTTGTTCTCTTTTAGCACAAAGCTTCTCAAACGTTTGTTTTTCACTCTTCTTTTCAAACTCTCGAAGCTTTTGATGTTTAGCTTGCTCTCTCTTGTATTTTTCTCTCTTTCTTTGTTCATTCAAGAGCAAGTCTAAATTGTGCTTAAAATCTTTTTCTAGTCTAGATTAGCAATGTTTTGGATGAATGCATCCCCAATTTCAATGAAGTCTTTTATCCTAGCTTGTTGTGCTTTAGTGATCCTAAATGAATGGGGTATGAAATGTTTCCACATGCATGTTTTTAATTCATAAAATGTATTGATGCATTATGTTCTTCCCTTTTTCACTAGATATTGCCTCTCTGCCACCAATTAAATGCACGTCCTACAAACCTAGATGTAACATGCCTAAGAATATCTATATGACTATATTTACTAAACAAAAGTTGCACCAACTTCTCAGTATCCCACATCCAATCTTTAAATGATATTGGTCCTATATTCCTTAAAGAATGGAATGTCACTATGAATAGTTTGATGCAACTCATGACTACTATCATGCCTACCTAAATGCACACTATTATGCCTAACTACATGCATAAAGCTAGAAGAAGAAAGACTCATTTTAGAACACTTTTGACAAAACAATTGTTCACAAAGTTGATGAATTTCTAAAGAGATAGTGGAAAAGAGTTCTAGAGATACTCCCAAGAAAGGGAGGTGAGTCACATGGACAAGCTTAGGAACCAAGCCTTTCCTAGCCAGAGATCTCTAAAATTCTTTTACAAAAATTCTCAAGAAAAATTCAAATGAAAACAGATTGTGTGAAAAACAATTTGACAAAGTGTGTGAAGAGAGTGAAAACTTAAAGACCAAAAGAAGGTCAACTAGGTGTTAAATAGATGGCACCTAGATATCACGGGACCTAAAACAGAAATACAAGCATACAAAGCACGCAAAACAGAACCTGGACATTAAAACACAGAGAATAAAAGCTGAAAACATAAAGACTGAAATAGTAAAAACTGAAAACATAAACTAGACGAAAAACCTAAGTTAAGATATAAGTGGCCTTTGGAACCCCTTGAACCTCACACTAAACGCTTAAACTATTACAAACTTGCTAAGGATGGGATTGCTCTAAAGCATTTTCCCACCTAAGCCAAATGAAAGGAAAACAGCAAACTGAAAAAGAAATAATACACAAATGCCGTGATATGAAAACAACAAAACACAAAATAAAAGAAAGCTATACTAATCTATGTGTCTCTCTCTCTCGTCCAGCCTTCAAAATGTGTCACCCTCAAGTGTGTGCACTCCTCCTTGAAGGTCCCAACTCACTCCTTTTTCCTCTCGGTGGCCACTCAATTTGGTTTTCCTCACCATAGTTGCACCTTGCAGAAAAGGTATCACCTACAAGGCTACCAAAAATAGTGAGTATGCAGGATCCAACATAAAATCAAGAGCAAATCAAGATGCGTGAGAGGAAAAAAATTCAAAAAAACAATAAAAGGCTCAAATCAAAGAATGGGACAACATCAATTGAAAGATTTAATAGACAAACTCAAGGATAGCCAATAAAGACAAGCAAGAAAACAAACTAAGCAATAAAGAAGGCACACAAAAGGAACCTAAAGAAGATGTCTAGAACAAGATGAACAAAACGAAAATCAAACAAAGACTCAAAATAAGTTGAATCAAGAGCATGTGCAAATGACATTGAAAAAGAAAGTAGCAAAAAAATGTGATGGTGTTGCACGCTGTTTACTCAAAGCACTTTAGCAAAACATCACTTTGCAAACCAAAATTACTTATCATGTAATTTTTTTTGTTTTTTTTATCCTATTTCGTTTTCCTTTCACTGGTTTCTTTCTCTTTTCGTGTCAGCTCGCAAAGTACTTAACCAACAGCACACAACAGTATCAATTGCCAATACCAAATCAGTGAGCAAGTGAACATGACAGAGTTCAAATGAGCTCAAAAAAGAAAAAAATGATGAAAAACACATAAGACAGCAACACTCGGACAATGCAGAACCAGGACCATAAATCAGTTATCAACCAACCCAGCTTTATGCAAACAAGGAAAACACCATGCTCAAAGAACAATTTAGTAGAACAGGTACAAGTTGACGCTGACTGAAGACAATTAATATGGCCAAAATGAGCACTGCATCAAGACAACAAGTAAGGATACCAGACAGACAATTGGAATCAAAACATGCATTGAACTGCACACAAATATGGATAATCTGCAAGTAAAACCTCAGACAATGCATCATAAAATCACTGATCAACACTGGAATGAAACAAGGTACTGATGCACACAAAAATGCAACTGATGCAAGTACAGAGAGGCTGATTCATAAACCAGTTATGGCCAAAGCAACATATGGAGCACGAACATAAATGGTTCTGTCACAGAACAAAGGAACACAACAACAGATTCAATTTTTGTTTTCAACTAAAAGACAACTTAGAATACTGCAGGTTCAGTTATATCACATGGATTCTTCAATTCAAATTGCAACACAATGATATTACACCAGTTGGACACAAATAATGTGATAGTTTAAAAGAGCATCAACAAGATTTAGCCTATGCATTCACGTGACCAAGCCTACAGCTCCACACATAAATGTTGATATGAATCAAATTTCGTTGTGATGGAATATGCATAAAAGGCTTTGGTCACAACAATCCTTGGCCAGCAAAACTCAAAGTGTAGAACATCAACATATGCAAAGTGAATCGCAAAGCACTGATGCAATTGGACAGCAAAAAGGAATACAAAACATCGAACAATGATAATTCAAAAAAACAAAAACTCAACAGGAAAGAACAACAACAGTTAAATCATGAACAACATTGGAAAGCAACAAGAAGACATCAGCAACACGAATTAAACTAAAACAGTGAAAAATACACTGCAGAAAATTGCTATTGATCTATTAGCAATTAAAGAACTCCACAAAACATTGGAAACTAAACATACTCAGCACAACTGATGCAAAAACAATTAACAACACACACAAAAATTTAGGGACAACTCTATGGAATCAATGAACATGTAAAATAACTACACAAAAACCTAAAACAAAACTGATATTTGAAAACAATTAAAGCTAAGTAAGAAAACAAAATGAAACTTCAGACATGCATTTGAACGACAGGTTAGGAAGCTTAGTACATAAGATCAGCAATATTGATTCAAGAATATTCAGAACAACCATATTTGAATCAATTTCAGTGACAAATAATTCCAGCACAGATGCAACACAGATAAGCAAACAAAATCAAACTCGAAACTCAAGCATATTGTTAACAAGACGGAACAAACAGATAAAAAAAAATTACAGAGATAAAGAAGAAGCTTATCTCATCGCGGTCCAGCAGGAGTGGCTCTGAGTACCACTTGATGAGGCTCCTCCGTCGCGGTGTTCACCGGAAAAGCTCTCACAATCGGCGTTCCACCGATTGAATCTCGCAGAGAGCAAGGGAAACGCAGCGAAAAGAAGATGATGCTCGGTTAGATCTGGTTTATCACTGGTTTGGGACAACCCGAGTAGATAACGACCTAACCTAGGGTTTATGGTGAGCTGATGAACGACGAGAGTGATCTCTACCAAATATTCTCATTCATCAAAGCTAAATGTTTACAAACAATGGCTTGCCTCTTTATAGAAGAGAGACAACCGGAGAAAACATAAAAGAAAGGAACGTCATCTAACAAGTTCCTAACGGCGAGAGAGAAGAATGAAACACCCTAGGCTAAGATTCAGTTATTGATGGTGATTTAGAACTCTAGCTGAAGGTGTGAGATGCGTGTTTTGGACAGCTTGCAGAGGAGAGGTGGAACGCGGGCTTCACATGGCTTGCACGTTTGCGTGAATGAACTGGGCTTCACATTTCAGGCCCAAGTATGTTGTTTGAAGAATTATGAGTTGCATAACAGCTGGTAACTTGGCTGCAAGACAGAGGGGGTTGCTGAAAGCATTTGGTGCGGGCAGCGTGATTTAGAGAGAAATGAAAGACGCATAATTGTGGAAGAAATTGGATGCGTGTTGAAGAATTGGACTCGGCCCAATAAAGATGATGCTACGAAGAAGATCAAGTGTTGGCTTCCAGGAGGTGTGCGGATGGACATCAGATCATGCGTGAGTAGAATGGGCCAACTAGGCATGATGTCACTGTAGCAAAAATTGGTGTGCTGGAAGCATGGATACAAATTGGGCTGCAAGCCCAATGCCAACTATGTCATTGGCTGTATTTACAAAAACAAACCAATTAGAACAAATTTATTTAATTAAAAATAAAGAAAAATAAAAGAAATTAAAAAGAATGGGCATAAGCGTTGGCCCAATGCTATAAGTCTTATTGGGGTCACATCAAACAATAAATAATTTTAGGACCTCACAACTTTTCTAAGTGTTTCACTCAAATCTCACTTGTGTGTCACACTTATAGGCTTTTTCTCGAATTTACTATCTTCCCTTTTACCACTCAAATTTCCTTTAGGACATGGCAAAGACCCTAGTAGCTTAAGCAAAGAGTGAAAAAATAATGTGAAAAATGTAGTGAGATCTAAATCTTAACTTAACAGGTCAATGAAAATACAAAAACTGTAGACAAAATTTCAAGGAATTTTTAAAGACACAAAACACCAAAATTACAAAATAATAGGACTACCAAAAAGATTTAAATGAGACAATGCATATAGTCTAAGAAAAACACTAATTACAATTCAATATATCAATAAACAAAAAAAAAATGCAGCAAAAATTTGTGTTGAACTCTTCAATTTTTTTTTCACTTAGATCCTTACTTCTTATTTCTCCTTTCTTTCAATATATATATTTGTTTCCTTTTGACTTAGATCCACTATTTTTTATTTTCATTTAAATTTTGTAATTCAACACACAATCAAATAAAACTAAACAAATTGCCCTTTAAACTAAAAACTCATGCAAAATCAAAGTAAAAAGTTAGTTGGAAATATACTTAACAAAAAAACAAAAAAAAGATTATTTCCACGGATCAAATGCAGAAATGCACAATTATAAACGAAGAACATAACAACACTCAAGGAAGGAGGCCAGAGGAAGCTACTAAGGGAAACTCTAGTCTAAGTTGATTCAGAAAAAGAGGAGTCTGAAGTCATCTCAACAGAGTTTCTCTACTATATTCATGAATGAATTTACAAGGGTCTTAAGCTCTTTATTTATAGGAGAAAACGAGAGTTATGTGATCTAGAAAAAATTGAGGGAAAAAAGGATCTAGAATATGGTTTTTGGAGCCAAAAAGGGAGCATGAGCAAAGTGTGACTTGCCACGTAAGCAAGTCACATGGAGCATACAACAAGGTGCCTAGGAGAAGCTTGGTGACCAAGCTTTATGCAAGAAGGATCTAGATCCTTTAGAAATGCGCTCTCCTTTTTGTTGCCCAAATCTAAGCCTAACTCTCCTTTGGTCCAATTCACCTTTAAGGCCTAAAAATCGTCCAAGGCCCAATACATAGGCCAAAGAAAACCCTATTCTACTAGGCCCAAAATACAAGGGCCAAATTAAACCCTATTATAATATTTACAAACAAAAAGTCCTAGACTATGTCTTCACATCTTACTTGGCCTATGTGAAGTTGATCTTAAGCCTTACATATGCCCTTGAGGCTCATTTATCTTGTATTTTCCTATCCATTGCTTTTGTTGTAGGTCCCTAGCTAGAGGCATCTCATCACAAACAAAATTTCAAAACAAAGCACATAATACAAACATTAAAAAAATTGGGTTCTTTTTATATGGTAGAAAAAATAAGATAGAAGAGGAAATTCATACGAGAGCTAGATGATACGATCCTATCCAACAAAATGGAGGATTACTTCTGAATTTGAACGTGGAATAGGACAAAGAAGGAGAACTAGAGTTGTCATCTTTGATAAAAACTAGAGTTGGAGACGCCACAATCTAACAAATTGATAGGTTAAGGAAGATTCACCATAAATAATTCAATATTTGATAAGAACCAAAATTCTAATCCAAGCACTACAGGAAATACAGTATTTCCCGACAAATATAAACTGACAGATATTTTTTTGTCGATAATACTTTAGTTTTTGACGAACTTACCAACGGATTGTTTTGGTCAAAATTACCAACAGACATTTTTGTCGATAACGTCATTCACTGAAGTTGTGATTGTATGGTCGTCGGAAGGTCGTCTGTAATACCATCGGTATATATATTTGTGATTTACCAAAGGATATCGTCCGTAGATTGAATCTCTCTATTAAGTTATGCTAATTAACTAGTTAGGCCAAAATTTACATGATTGTGGTTGAATATTTTCTAAATGCCAAAGTTAGATTATATGGGAAACAAATGCGTATCCATCATCATGATTGTGGTTGCTGATTAGGCTCGGTCCTCACATGCATAAAGTACAAAGTTGCTAGTGTTTACAAATTAATCAAAATATTAAAAATGTAGCAATCACACTTGTGGATTTGCTTCTCATTCACCAAGGTAAATCTAAAATTCATTTATTAACAATTTAAAACTGAGTTTATTGAAACCTGGTGGCTAAATGGGGTCTAATAGTGTTGATAATTGAGTTAAAGGAGTGGTGAAACTAAGTTAGTTGTAGGACACAATAAGAATTGGTACAAAATCTGAGCACTACCAATTACTAAAAGGAGTGGTGAAATTGGCTTGATAAACAATGCAAATTGAAACAGGGACCAGAATCACGTCTTATTTATGGGGACCATATGTGACATGAACTTTCATTTTCCCTTAATTTTGGCAAAAAAAGATAACCAAATCAAAAACCCACTACAAAAGTGGTATCCATTAAAACATTCTACAGTTCTTCAATATTAGACTCTCATATCTATATCACTCCCACCACAAAGAACTTAAAAAATAGAAAAAAAAATAGAACTAAAAATCCTATATTGGTCAATCATGTTAGACTACTTGCATACGTTAATACATTATTTTAGTAGAGATTAGATGAAATGATAGAGAGATGAACAAAGAGGCAAACAAAGTGGGTTACAACCTAATAAGGAATTTTGAACCCTTTACTTGAAGCTCTAGTTGAAACTAAAACATGATAGCTCTAAATAATTCTATTTGAAAGAATTACAGGTGCACAAAGACTAGCACAGAATATGCCTCATAATAAAACAAGACCACTTACTAAGAGTAGTACAATAATATAAAAGCAATGCTTACTCCCAAGTCAGAAAAAAGATAATGATTGTTGATGTTGTCAACACTTCCTAAGTTTGACTTGACCCCATATATAGTTGTTGGTTCAATGTGGTAAGGATCATTGCTCTCAAAGCCACATAATAGACTTGACCACATAGACTAACCATTCAAATTTGATACAAGCTAGAGAGAGTTGTTTAAACTAGGGAAGCCAGAATCTATCAATTTAAATCTAATTTTTCATTTCCTTGCTTATTTACATTCATTATGCTTCATGTCTTTCAACTAAAACCTAATTTCTAGAAGGAGTGTTCCTCCTTGAGCTTTATTGTTTACATTAGGGAGACCAGAATCTATCAACTTAAATCTAATTTTTCATTTCATTACTTATTTACTATATCAGAACAAAATTACTTGAATAAATTAGCATTTTGATTATTATTGGTGCAGTTCTTGCATTTCACCTTAGATGAGCATGTATATTGGGCTTTAAGTGGTAAGATTTTTAGTTGTGATAGAATATGAACTTGTGTACTTTCTTAGTTTGTTTTAATCTCTTTAAATCTATTTGGATAGCCTCTATACTTGTACATAAAAGTGATCAATACAATTTTCATTTCTTAAGGTAGTGTAGGATAGATTCTTAGGTTTGTTTAGGTGAAAATTTGAAATTTGTATAGTTTTTGTTACTTTTCTCTTTTGCTAGTCTTAGTTAGTTGTTTAAAACTTGTAGGAATCAGTTTAATTGGTTTTTAGTTGCTATTTTATGATTTGCTAGCTTTATGTCCTGTTTCTACTAAGTTTTGGGTTTTTTCTTAGGTTCATGTAGTCACATTTAGCAATTTTCATGTTCTTGATCAAAATATTGTTGAGTTTATTACATTTAAACTCTCTTTTTTATCATGTACTAGCTTGTGTGTTCCTCAAAACAAGCTTTTCCACCTAAAACAATGAACTTCATTAAATTACTGTAGGACAACAAAATTACTTCAATAAATTAGTAATTTGATTCTTAGGATTGGTACGGTTCTTGCATGGCACCTTACATTAGCATGTATATTGAGTTTTAGGTGGTGAGATATTTATTGTTATAATAGCATATGAACTTGACACATTGCTCCATATCAGCCCTACAACAATAACAACCTATGATAACATCTACATTCTCTCAGCCCAATACGTCTAGGTCGTCAGGCCCGCCCGACACCTCTAGCTCGTCTGGCCCGCCAAACACATGTGAGTCACCGGGCTCGCCCGTCTTGCTTGGGCCATCGGACCTGCTGACCTGTTTATGTCGTAGGGTCAGTTTGGTTCGTTTAGGCCGTTGGGCTAACCCGACACATTGTGGTCGTCGGGCCTACTTGGGTTGTGTGGGTTATCAGGCTTGACCGACCTGTTTGAATTGTCAAGCTTGCCTGACCCATATGTATCATCAAGTCACCCCCGTCTGTCTAGGTCGTCGGGCCCAACCGACTTGTCTGGATCGTTAGGCCTGCCTAACCCTTCTGGGTCGTTGGGCCCACCTAATCCATTTGGGCCATCTAGGTCGTCAGGCCCGCTTTACCCGTTTGGGTCATCAGTCCTGCTTGACCCGTTTGGGTCATCGGGCACGCTCGACCCGTCTTGGTCGTCAAGCTTACTCAACCTGTTTGTGTAGGGCAATTTGATCCGTCTGGGTCGTTTGGCCAGCCTAACCTGTCATGGTTGTTGGATTTGACGTGTTCGTTTGGGGTTAAGTCTAGAGTGTGAGATTGAGTGAGAAGAATTTCAAATTCCACCATTTTTTTAAGGTATTTGAATTTCTTCTAATTTAGCTAATTGAAATACTTCATAAAAGTGCATGCATTTTAAATGCTTTTTAATTTCTCTATCCAAACAAAGCATTTCATTGAAAAGGTTTTCTTACTAACAAATACACTGAAACTATTTCTTGCAAAAATATTTATGAACTAAGCATAAAATCTCTAATATATATAATAATCAGTTGTAGCCTAAGCCAATTTGCAAGTATTTTGCATAAAGATTCTTTTTTAATGTCTCAATGGTGGGCGAGAAACATTTGTATAGGGGATATGAACTAATAGAATACATAGGGTATATAAGGTGTAGGCTATAGAAAGTGTTTCCCCCATAATTGTACATTTGGTAGCATGTGCATTTATTCAAATTAATGTCCACATAGTGTTTTAAATAAAACATGTGTTAGTAGCATAGTATTATGTATACACAAGGTAAAACCCTAAGTTTTTTATTTTAGTTTTTCTTCACCTTATACAGGAGAAGAAGAAGTTGGCCAAATGTTAAATATTTATTGCTTTTTTAGTTGTCACAACAACAACTTTATATGGCAAAAAGTAGAGGAGCTTTCGCTTTGCTTCCACATTACACCCATATTTTTTCACTTTTAGAGTTGAACATTGATTTTCCATAAAAGAAAAGAGAATAGCATAACTTAACCTACACAAACTATTCTCTAGGTCTTAGTCAACCAGACAAAAAATTTCACCGATTCATTAGGCACTATATCTAACTATATTATGTTTAGCACCTAAGAAATGAACTTCATTAAATTACTATATCACAACAGAATTACTTCAATATAATTGGTTGCTTTTATAGTTTTTCATTAACTTAGATGATTAAGAATCTGATTGTATTATAAATCTGATATAACTCTGAAACCTATTTTTATGATTCCTTTTGCTATTTTCTTTCATATTTTCTATTTCAGTATACAGTTAGTAGGGGATATATCCATTAATCTATTTAGATGAAAGTTATAATATGGTCATTGAATATTACTAGGTAATGATTCACATCAAACATGTTTCAGGTGCCCCTTTTGCAAGTTCATCTAAGATTGGATGTGGTGTGATTTGGTGTGGTTAAACATCAAGAGGTATAGGTAGAATTCATGTTGCTCATAAATTTTGTGCATTTGTCACATCTTGTACTTGGCATGTGATAGTAACTTACTAAAAATTTCAGTGAATTGTTCACATCTTACCATTTAAGCTTTGTAAGATACGAAATGGAAATTTCTAATCATAGTTTGACTTAGGTTCTTCCAATTAGGATATTGAGGAATTTGGTCACTCTTCACAAAAGTAACATTGTACTTGTTTGCATTGCCACAAAACATGGCTAAAGATCCCAACGACCGTCATTGGGTTTATGATCATTGTTACAATGGTAGGAGAATGTTGAAGGAAACTTTTGTAATAGGTGTTGAACAGTTTATCCAGACTGCTCGACAATATAAATATTATACTCTTGAGAGAGGGATTAGATGTCCCTCCATCAAGTGCGAATGTACTCATATTTTGAAAAATGAGGAAGTTAAAGTTCATCTATACAAAAAAGGATTCATGCTAGATTACTGGATTTGGACATTTCACGGTGAAAAAATGGCCTCTATTCTTTCAGGTGAACATGAAAGATGTTTTCCTAGTTCAAGAACGGTTGATCATACCTCTAACATGAATCAAGCTATGTATATGCAAGGGATGTTGAGTAATGCTCTTGGATTCCGTTCATCGGAGTTTCTTTTAAGGCTACGACCCATGTATCGTCTTGTCATTGGGCTTTTGAAATACTGTCAATCTATTATTATACTTTGTTACTAGTATCGTGGTGTGCCTTAGTTCATTTCTTGTTTTCCTTTTGGCCAACTGTAAGGAGTAGGGTTTATATTCCATGACTTTGCTCCTCATATTATATGTATGGCATTTCATTCAATTAACGTCATTATTTAAATGAGGTGTTACAAGAAGAGTCTCCAAATGAGTTAACTTAGAGGTTTTACAATTTATTAGCATAGGCAAATGAACCTGTATTTAAAGGGGTAATAGGGTCAAAATTGTTAGTATGCATTAGACTTTTGTCCTTCAAATCTAACTGCAATATCCCAACCAAGCATTGGACAACATTGCAAAACTCATTTTAGATCTAACACCACCAAATAATTCTTTGCCCAACAATTATTATGAACCAAAGAGATTAGTTTCAAAGTTCGGATTGAAGTTTAAAAAGACTGATTGTTGTGTGAATGATTGTATGTTTTTCTATGACAATGATAGTGGAAACAATGATGCATTTTTGCTCCAATGCAAATTTTGTGGGCAACCTCAATACCGCACAATCCATCCAGGACAGAGGCAAAAAAAACCAATTCCATTGAAATTCATGTTCTACTTGCCTATAACTCCAAGACTACAAAGAATGTTTGCTTTAACGTAAACAACACAACATATGACATGACATGATGAAAACAAAACACAAGGCATGCTATGTCATCCATCTGATGGGCAAGCTTGGAAGCACTTTGATTGAAAGCATCCATCCTTCACCAGTGATCCACATAATGTTAAACTTGGTCTATGTTCAGATGGATTTAATCCATACATTCAGGCATCGTCATCACCCTATTCTTAATGGCCTATGATTCTTACTCTTTACAATCTTCCACCAGAGATGTGTATGACTAAGCCTTATATGTTTTTGATATGTCTAATACCATGTCCATCTAATCCAAAGGCATCTATAGATGTTTATCTAGAGCCTTTTGATTGATGATTTGAATAAGCTATGGAGTGGAATTTGGACGTATGATGTTTCAAGGAAGCAAAATTTCCTAATGAGGGCAACTTTGATGTGGACTATTAATGACTTCCCTACACATGAATATTATCCGGTTGGAGCACACATGGTAGATTAGCCTGTTCACATTGCATGGAGCACACTAAGTCATTCACATTGAATTATGGTCGGAAAAGTTGTTGGTTTGACCGTCACCGTCGATTCTTGCCCAGTGACCATCCATTTAGGAGAAACACTAGGGCATTTCGCAAAGGGGAAGTTGAAATGGATGGGCCACCTCCAAGGTTAACTCCATCACAACTTTGGAGAAGAGTAAAAATATTTTCCAAACAGACTGAAAGTGCTGTCACAAGGATGGATGGGTAAGGAGAGTGACATAATTGGACTAAAATAAGCATCTGTTGGGATCTTCCATATTGGAAAGATAACTTGCTAAGACATAATCTTGATGCCATGCATATAGAAAAAAATTTCTTTGACAACATCTTCAACACGGTGATGAATGTTAGTGGAAGGACAAAAGATAATGACAAAGCAAGAAGAGATATAACTTTATATTGTTGGCACAAAGACTTGTATTTGAAGTCACAAGGCAATGGGAAGTTGCAGAAGCCAAATGCAAATTACACCATAACAAAAGATGAAATGTCACATGACCATGAAATAATTGAAGTTGAAGGTGTATCTACATTGCATGACCTTGGTGGTGATCCTGAAGAATTAAAAGGACAAGATGAAGAAAAATAAGAAATAAAAAAAGAAGAAGAAGAAGAAGAAGAAAGACGAGGAGGAAGAGGAGGAGGAGGAGGAGGATGAGAAAAAGAAGAAGAAGAAGATAATGATGATGATGATAACAATTATGATGACATGAATGATGGCAGTGATGATGATTAATTTTAAATATTTGTACTTCACACTTATCATTGTTGTGTACTTGTAATTTGACCTTTAAATTTTTAATATTTGTACTTTTAATTTGACATTAATATTTATAAGTAAGTTTCATCATTTAATTATTCTAATATATATGCTTTGACGTAGTTTACAATGTGATTTAATGGTCCACCTAATCCTAGTAAGGGGAAAGAGATGGCAAAACCTAAACCAAAAAGGGCACCAAAAAGACCACGCTATCTAATAAAAGTTCCTCCTGCAAAACCATCCACATCCACTCCACCCACTTTTCCTGACACATATAGCGCACCCTTACAGTCCCCCTCCCCAGCTCTTGTACCCACGCCATTACCATCCCCATCCGTACCTATTATAGAGCCAACACCATCTCCTGTTATGTTACCCACGCCACCCCCTATTATGGTACCCACACCACGCCCAACTTTAGTACCCACAACACATCCTGTTATGGTACCCACACCACCCATGTTGTGGTAACACAACCTTCTTCCTCACCATCTACTACTGCCATACGTTTTCCATCATGAGTCTCCTCTCCAAATATTGTTGGCACTTCAAATCCTACTGATGCAGAGGCTAATTTTGACCCTCCTCTCCATGAACGACCGATGATTGAACGTTATGAGAAAGGGTAATAATACATTCTACCATCTTAAAAAATAATTTAGTTTGCATGACTTTTTTACCTTGCCCTATTTTGCATGACTTTTGTTCATATTTTTTCTTACGGGACCGAACTGTAATCCATAAATCTACTGGAGAGCTTTAGTATCTGATCGCTGGCGAATCTTCTCTTACTTTGATGGGATTTTGAGGACGGTGCAGGGCGACCTGCAAAAGACACTTTGATGCCTAAGTCAGCACTGATGGTGTCAGGGTTTCAGAGAATATTTTAATGCGTAATCAATGCATAGAACAATGTGCTATTTATACCTTTTTACTTGTGGGTCCTACCTGAAATGGAATTTCTGGCCCAATATTCCTTTTTCTAGCTACATTTGGGTCCAGTGGTAAAGGGAGAAATTACCAAGAGGTCATTTAAGAGTTAACGGTAGGCGTTGGTGGGCTACTATTGCTGGGTACCGCATACTCATGAGGGGGGATTCTGAGTGGGCGTTATTCAGTATACGGTCATGAGGATCTCAATGGTTGGGCACTTCTCGATTGTCTTGACCATCTAAGTAGTTAGTTGGATTTAGGTTGCTTGCATTTTGGGCTCTTTAGTGCAAGGTAGGTAGTCTAAGGGGGATTGTTGATGGTTGTGTACTGTAGAGGATAGTGTTCAGCCCTGAGTATGCGGCCAAGAGGATTGCTGGTGGTCACACACTGGAAAAAGGGGTATCTAGCATATGGTATGCGGCCTAGAGAATTGTTGGTGGCCACATACTAGAGGAGAGAATATCTAGCAAAGGGTATGCGGCCCAGAGGATTGCTGGTGGTCGCATACTGGAGGAGGAGAGTATCTAGTACAGAGTATGCGGCCTAGAGGATTGCTGGTGGTTTCACACCTGGGTGTGGTTGGGACAATATCCAACACAGAGTATGCGGCCCAGAGGATTGCTGGTGGCCACATACTTGAGTGTGATGTGTGGTAGGGACAATATCATGTGCAGGTTTTTTCCTTCTATAGTTGTTTCCCAAGTCATCATAAGGTTTATTAAGAAACTATATCTAACTACTTGATTGTTGATGAAATGCCACTAACCAAGGGAACTACAACAAGAGGAATGGCTAGGAGGATACAAGAGGAATGGGCATCCAATGCACACACAATGCCCAAGATGAACTTTACATGGGCCAGTGAAGATGTGAAGACCTAGCCTAGACTCTTTGTTTGTAAATATTAGAATAGGGTTTATTTTTGGCCTTGTATTTTGGGCTTTGTAGAATAAGGTTTTTTTTGGGCCATGTATTGGGCCTTGGAGGGTTTTTGGGCCTTAAAGAGAATTGTACCAAAGAAGAGTTGGGCTTGAAATTGGCCCAACAAGAGGGAGAGCGCATTTCAAGAGGATCTCGATCCTTCGTGCTCAAAGCTGGGTCACCAAGCTTCTCTTATGCGCCTAGAAGCAAGTTCCTTGTGACTTGCTTAGGTGGCAAGTCACACTTGCCTCATGCTCTCTTTTTGGCTCTAAATACCACATTTATAGATCCTTTTTTCCTCCATTTTTCTAGACCACTTGGCTCTCCTTTTCTACTATAAATAAAGAGCTTAGGACCCTTGTATTTTCATTCATGAATATAGTAGAGAAACTCTGTTGAGATGACTCCACACTCCTTTCTTTTTGTGAATCAAGTTAGGCTAGAGTTCTCCTTCTTGGTTTCCTCTAGCCCCTTTCCTTGAGTGTTGGCCCAACCTCACTTGAGAGCTTCTCCAAACACCATTTTCGCATCACTTCTCCTCTCATCTTCTAGCTTCCGCACCTTCATCCTTCTCCATGGAAACCTCATCAATTCCACATGGCTTCTCCTTGGCTTCCTTACTCTTGAAGATGGACTCATCATGTGGTATCTAGATCCTTGGTTGATCAAGCTTGATGTCAAGAGATAAGTTCATCTTCCTTGTGGTTTTTCTTTCAATTTCTGTGTTGTTCATTACTTCATTTGATTATCTTGTTGTTTTCCTTCTTTTCACCTCATTGGTTATATGGTTCTTATCATTGTTCCTTTGGAACCATTCGGCCATTGTGCCTTGGTGAATTTGTGTGCCTTTTACATTTTCGTTTGAGTCTTGTTCATTTTCTATTTCATCTATTTGAGTCATTTTAATTTTCTCATCCATATGTTTTTTCTAGAGTAATGTGTAGTTCAATTATGTCTTAAATTCCTTTGTTTAGCTTTCTATTTTGTGTGTTTACAGTGTGTGTTTTGCTGCTATTTTGCTGCTATTTTTGGTTCATAAATACACCTTCTCTTCTCCCTTAGAGCCTTGAAAATGAACCTTCACATCTAGATAACATTTGTTATCTTAATGTCTAGTGGGAATTTTCCTTGTGCTTGCTTAATCACCTAAGTTTCATTTTCGTTTCTAGTGTGTTTTGTGTGCTTTTAATTTTCGCATTTGAGTTCATACTTGTTAATTAGTTCTTGGCAAGTTCTTTAAAGTTAATTTCCATTGTGTTTCCTTGAGTTTCATAATCTTCTTTTGATTTCTTTAAGTTTCCTTCTCTTTTGTTCCTATTAAAATGCAAATGATCAAGCATAATGTGGTAGTTGTAATTTGCCCCCACTAGTTCTTGCCATTCCTACAAGATCCAACACTTAGGTTTCTTGGTCTCAGCCCAAGGTCAATTATTCTGCTCATGTGAATTACTTTTTCTTGAAACATCCTTCTATCAACTCCAAAGACCAAATTATCTCCTTCTGACTATCCAACCTAGTACGAAACCTTTATGCCACTTCATTTTTATCCACATATTATTTTTCCCTATACTTAGGAAACATCATCTCACTTGACTGATCCATAAGCTCTACTCCATCTTAGCCTCCAACTAGAGATTTGTTGTCTTTTTACACCACCATGGTCTTTATCTTTCTCAATTTGCTCGATACCAAGCAATTTCATTATTTTCTACAACCCAGGATATTGCCAATTGCTTCTCTTCCACCAATCCAAGAAAACACTAGATATGGCCATATGACCATATCTAATGACACTTCTCTTAACATCATATGTATCTGTAGAACTCTGAATTCTGGTATTGCCAGAATGTAGAACCAGGTTGATTTTCCTCAAATGTTGTTACACTTGCATGCACTGATATCTCCCATATGTTTTAACCTCTAGATTCAACTCATTTTGGAAAACTTGCGGTATTTGATCTCAAACTTGTCCTTGAAGCTCCCTTAGTCCAATCGTTGCTAAACTCCAACATCTTTTCTCAAACTATTAACCAAACTTAGCTTTCCTTGCTCAACGGTATACATCACACATCAACTTCCTATCTTTGAGGCAAGAAGTGTCTTAGAGACCTCATCCAACACTTGTAAAGGAAAGCAGGCCAAGTTGACATTGGATCTGCATTCCCTCATTTCTATAGACACCAGACACAGAGTACAGAGGCATAACAAAACAAACTAGAACATACGAAGCAACACTCCATCATCTACAAATAACCAAACCCTTTTGTCTGTCACCCTTCTTTCCCTAACCAATAGAATTAAGAAAGGAAAAACAACCCTTAATCTAGTCGTGAGTGTGCACCCTCATTAATTTATCAAGGCGTTTTTCTGTTCTTAAAGCTTTTGGTTTTACTAACACACTCGACTAGACATGACTACTCACGCCCGCGAGGCATGACAAACCCACAACCTCAGGTCATCCTAAGGACGAACTGCTCTGATACCATTAATGTAACATCCCATTTAAGTAATAACATAATTAAATGAAATCTTACACCGTATAATATAAAGAGCCAAGTTGCGGAGTATAAAGTCACTCCTTACAGTTATCCAAGGTACTTAAAAGGAAATACTAAAGCTCACTACAAAGCCTACAACCCAAAAGGAGTAAGAGATAGCCGGTATTCGAAATAAAGCCCTAGAGGTAATACAATACACGTGCCTTAGCCCTAAAGAAAAGCCCAAATAAAACATGAAGTCCAGCCCAGGTAGACTATGCAGCGGAATCATCTCTTCCCTGTTGACCTCGAGTACCTCTCGCATCTGCTCCCATCAATAAATTGATGATCATCGGAAAGGTAGAAGAACAACATACAAGGCAATCAAACAAGCAAGGGTAAGCTAGAGCCAAAAAGATTTTATCATGCAATCAGATATACTTTCACAGTCCAATATGTATACATCATCCAAGCATGTTATGACCTTCCAATCAATACACTAAGACTCGACTCAACTCATCCGGATATATATAACCTGGTCGGATTCAGCGGATGCTTGCACTTGTGGTCGATACCTCTGCTCACCCCCGAGCTATGTGTTACAAGTGTTACAATGAATCAATCCCCCACACACAAGGTTAGCCCTAATGAGTTTCAGGTCTCCTGCTACTCTCACCACAAGAGTCAGTCCGCTCTAAGTGAGACTAACTGACTCCTTAGAGTCTCAGGATGCAATCCTTACCTTGAATCCTTACCAAATTATATAGATGGGGCACCACCATGGACACCCACTAACAGGGGCCATGGAATTACGTCCCGACCACTTAAGCACGACCCTAAAATCTCACCTAGAGATTCCAAGAAATTACGTACCGACCACATACTATACATATTCAAACAAATAGTAATATTTATCATGCTTATAAATCTCATGCCAACCTTTATAATCCATCCTCATACATGTTCCATGTTGAATCCATTCCAAATCATCCTTCCCAATTCATGAATATAGAAGTGTAATTCATACCGACACCATGCCACTTTGATTACCAACAATCTCAGACAAGTCACATGCCAAGGTCATGTTAAACTTATCAATCACAGACCATAAACCATTCTACTCAAACCCATTCGCCCAATTCATGCTTTTAAAAGTAATTGAATCAATCCACAAGTTCAAGTTAAAGTAAGGAATTAAAGTTCTGTAGCAATTCTCGCTTAAGCTAGACTGATCTCGCTTAAGCTAGACTAGTCTTGCTTAAGCTAGAAATTCTCGCTTAAGCTAGACTGGTCTCGCTTAAGCTAGAAATTCTCGCTTAAGCGAGACTGATCGCGCTTAAGCTAAAATCCCTCGCTTAAGCTAAACTGACAGCTTTTTAATGGTTTCAACATGTAAAAACACAAAATCTCAAACAACAAAAATTTAAGAAAACACAAGCACGTTAAAACGTTGGCATCATATTTCATACTTTAAAAGAGTAAACAAATCAATCATGGGAGCATACAAGCATTTAACAACTTTCAATCTCGCTCAAGCTAAGGAGCTCTCGCTCAGGCAACAGGGTCTCTCGCTCAAGCGAAAAACTTTCGCTTAAGCGAGATTGAAAACAGAGAGTACTTCGAGTTCTCGCTCAAGCTAGCCCATCTC
>Ga0214545_1001666_pt1 | contig 41958 bp, 10 predicted proteins | sample CNSS4metaG_FD_160064 | JGI IMG/M metagenome (GOLD analysis project Ga0214545, IMG submission 160064) | Root nodule microbial communities from cowpea collected in UCLA plant growth center, Los Angeles, California, USA - CNSS4 | ecosystem: Host-associated > Plants > Roots > Nodule | place: USA... | reverse complement strand
AAAAAAAAAGAAACCGGCACAGTGAAGGACGACTTCACCTTTAATGTCGTCCTCCACCACAACGACTTGACCCTATTTTGCAAAAAAAAAATTCAACAGACCTATTTTTACAAATTCTTGATCAAAATGACCCCTTTTTACAAAAAAGCCCTAAAACTTCAATTCTCTTAGTCACTTCAACGAAACTCCTAACATTCATTCCCTGCCTTCATCGTTACCCCAACAGTCATCACTTCCTATTTCTGCTGCTGCTAAACCTCATCTCCTTCTTCATCATCTTCTTCTCTTCTGTGAAAGCCCACCATTTGTCTAGATTCTCAGGAACATCACGCCAAAGTTTGCACCTTTTTGTTTATAGAAGCTTTTTTTTTTTCACTGGGTCTTTTTTATTCTAGCTTTTCAAGTTTTTTAAGATCTGTGTAATATGAACTTTTCATGAGTTTGTATGCAGTTTTTTGATGGACCTATGTATGATACGTATGAGTACCTTTTAAACAGTCAAAACTCTGTCCAGTGTGAAGAAGTTGGTGTATTTGGCAGTTGAACTGTTTCATTGTGAGAGACTTGTCATTAGCGACTTGATTTTGAAATCTTAAAGAAAATCCTTTTAAAGCCAATGATGCTAAGAAAATGTTGTGAACTGAGTAAACCCTCTCAGTAGTATGGCATAAGCAGCTAATGGTATTTATCATTTTGGAGTGGTTAAAATACTGTTTAGAAAAGTTAACGAGAGCTTGAAACATTTATTATACACTTTGAGCACATTAGCTGGTTGTGTGGTTAAAAAAATCTTTACCATACATATGCATTGTTCTATCTGAGTTTACATGAACGAGTACCTCTTTAACTAGTTAGTGTATTTTTGTATATCCCTGTTTAGCCAACATTCGAATTATTTAAATTCTGGCTCCCAATTTACTTAGTTGTCACATGTGTGCTTCCTCGAAACCTTCTCACCTTAATTTCAATTTCTTTCTTTATTCTTCTTCAGATGTACTTTCTACATTTGTACATGGCACTGTTGACCTTTCTCCCATTTTAGAATTTGTGCATGACAACAACAAACTCGAGCCATCATTTTTTTTCACACAAAAGAATTTATTCCTTATGTCTCTCTGTCATATTTAGAACGGTATTTGCACATACATTAGTAGCATTTTATGCCCTTTGAGACAAGTAAATCATGAACCATAAATTGAAGGTTCAAGAAGTATAATAGTTAAAATTGTGTACAAGAGTAAAAAGATTAAAGGATGATTTTGATAGCATAGTATAATTAGACTTTAAATTTAACTCGACTCATAAAATCAACTTGTAAGATGAGATTTATACTCACTTACATAATATGAAATGCCGTTATCTCTAATCAACGTTAAATTTAGGACAATACCGATCAAAAGTACATAAATGGAACAATGCAAAATCTTCATGCCAATCAGTGTTGTTAGCCTATTGAATAACTATTTCTAGACAGCAGCACAGAATGTTAACAAAAAGTATAAAATAAAACACAACTCCACGTGATCATGGTGAGTGAAAGGAAACATGTAAGAAGCAACCTCAATAACCACCAGCTTCTTCTTCAAACAAGTGGGTCTGTGCGAAGGAACCGGCGACCCTTGTGCTACTTTGCAATGCTTTCATCTTCTCTCATTTCAATGCATTAACTTCTGCCAGCTAACAATCCCAATATGAAGATGAATTAATCTCACATTATGGAAACTCATAACTGCTTAAATATTATAGTATTAGATTATGATTTCTTGTTTCCCCATACTTAATGTTTCTGTCACACACACTATTCCCATCTCCATTAATGTATAAAATAACATCTGAGTTGAATGTTTGAAATCTACAAATACGCCTCCCTCAGTGTTCCTAGTTGACCAGCCTCAAAAGACCAACCTTAATTGCTTCCTTTACCTCTCTAATGGCACTGGCCAAAGACCAAAAGATTCCACATGATTCAACCATGAGCGGCAAGGTTCCAAACTGTGTTTTCAGTGAGGCTGTGGAAACTACCTCGGTGACCGTTCATAGAGTCAATGAGTACCGCAAATCTGTCATAGAAGATGAAGATGCTTCACAAACTACCAATGGTCTCAGCAATGATTCAGGTATAACGCATTCTCCTCCTCTATCGGGCTGTGGCAAAGGGTATACTTATAAGGAGAAAAGTTACCAGCTTGATGAAGAAGAATCACTGATTAATTTCAAAGGCTACACCAATCTCTTGCAAGCTGGTGAATCTTTGCTTAGCTTTCAGCACAACAGGCTGGTCCCTAACAATTGTTACTTGAAAGATATTAGTCAGAAAGAGTACTGTGTTTGGGAGAATAATTTGCATCAAGGTCATAACCACTGGAATAAAGACATGCGTCTGGTGCAGGATTTCAATTGCTTTCAAACTGCTAGTGGCTATGGCTCCATGGTCGATAATGCAAAGGAGAAACAATATGGCGAAAGTTCTTCTGGGTGGCTCTACTCAGCACCAACTATTCCTAATGATAGGAACCTCCACAAGTTAGGAGCACGAGAGATGGTGTTGCAAAAGCGTCCTTCTATGGTATTTCTTTGTAATATCATGCCAAAACCATATTCATAATAGAGGGCTTAACATGCACCAGTTCTTAGGTTCAACTTTGCTGTCATTATTGTGCAAAAAAAAAAACATGTTCATAAATGACTAGTCCTTAGAAAGTTTTATGAAGGTAGAATGATATACAACTGGTGAAGTTTGACTTTAAATTTGCAGGGAGAGAGCATGAAAGCTGCAAAGAAGCAATGCTCAACTGAGAGCAAAACGCCAAAACATAAGTCAAGCCCCTCCAAGGATCCTCAAAGTGTGGCTGCCAAGGTTTGCTTCTATCCTAAGTCAATTTATTATGTTATAGATATACGGACAAAGGTTTGATTGTAAACTAAGCAAAGCTAGAATTTGGAGACTTCAATGTTCATAGAATGTTTGTCTCGCAGAATCGAAGAGAGAGGATAAGTGAACGACTGAAGATACTACAAGAACTAGTGCCTAACGGCTCCAAGGTGCTTTTCTTTTCTTTCTCTTTCACTTCATTTGTAGCAATAAGGCCAGGCTTTTCGACACATCAGAATGATCTTGATGATGAAACTCGCAGGTTGATATGGTTACTATGCTGGAGAAAGCAATCAGCTATGTAAAGTTTCTTCAACTTCAAGTGAAAGTGAGTACTTCAAACACTAGTTTTCTTCTTTTGATGCATAGTTTTTTCTCTATACTATATAATGCTCTGAATTGAAAAAAAAAAAAAAAAAAAAAAAAAAAAAAAAAAAAAAAAAAAAAAAAAAACATGGTAACATCTTTGTTTTCTTATTGTTAATGGTGCAGGTGTTAGCAGCAGATGAATTTTGGCCTGCGCAAGGTGGAAAACCTCCTGATATTTCTCAAGTAAAGGAAGTCATCGATGCCATTAGTTCATCACAAAGAGAGAGAAGTTTAAACTCAAAGTAGATGACTAAGATCATGGGTCCAAGGAAATAATAATGTCACAAGAATCAAGCACAGAATTTCAGAACAATAAAATCCTTGCTCTGAGAGTTGTTAACTCGGCATTCTACAAATTCAGAATGCATGACTTTTCAATCCAATATCTTGCAGTGTGTGCTACTGCCTCTATCTTTCCCTAGAATTTAATTAACAAAATAATGGAAATATCTATATCTCTAAATGGTAGTTTTCTCTGTATTAGTTACAATGAACTGTTCTATAGCTAGATCTAAAGTATTTTCCTTCTTTATTAATATGTATACTATATTAGCTTACGTTCTGCATGCATATTTATTAGCATTCAAGAGGACATCGATCACGTGAATTTGTCTCAATGCCTATTGCTAGCAAGAACAATATCTAAACTGAACTTTGACTTTTCTCATAATTTGACAATATCAGAATGAGCTGTTAGCACGCTACCTAAGAAGCTGAGGGACCATGCAACATATACCGAAGATTAGATTAGGAAACTAGTTTTCACATAAAAAATTATCATAAATTATTCATGTCAAAAGATATTAATCATAACTAATGTGATGATTCGAGACTATATAATAGTTTTTCATGGTTTCCAATTAGTTAGTTTCATAACTTTTAATTACTGAATCCTTCTGACTTTTCCATTTGATTTCTCATCATTTCTTATACAAATACTTTAGTTTGTATATTTATATACCAATGAAAAGTTAAAATAAAACTAGAAAGCATGTTCCTTGGTCTGATATCAAACATGTGGCATGCATTGAGGTTTGGCCTTTGATATTGGGACCACCTCATGTTATTATCTTCTCCATAATTTCAGGCTTTGCAGATATAAAGCAGAACCTTCAGTGCTTGTCAAAGAATCTAGATTTCATCTTCTTTATATTATTACTCGGGAAAGGCAGAGAATGAGATTGATATTTGATAAACCAAAAGCCAACAGAGAACCAAGAAAAAAAAAAATTAATGAGAACGAAAGAAATTTGTCCATGGTTAACAGAAAATTTAAGTGTAAAATCTTTAACATTACAATCTTGAAAATAGTTTAACTAATTATTGGATTTAATATAGTGTTAAAAAGGATTGAATTTGGTTAACTACATTTTTTTATATGTGTGGCTGGCACACACACAGTAATGTTAGGGTACGAGAGAGATAGGTATCACACGCACTTGTATAAGTTGTAACAACTTTTCCTAACATCGGCACTTTTCCTAACTGCTTTTCTAATGTTATCTTCTTCTACACCAAAATATTTGTTATGTGTTTTCAATACTAATCCCTTTGATAATCTCAAATTTAAGCTAAAAATCAATTCCAATAATTAGAAGATGTGGTCATGAAACTCTCACCGAAGAATCACAATCCTGACAATCCTTCTAAAATCCAACTTTACCCATACAGAAAAAACTCCTCATGCATGAAATGAGATAATGCTATAATTAGAGAACCTTAACTTTGAAGAGAGTTCAAATATATTGGATCAAGCTGTTTACTACTTGACAAAAACCTATAACTATTAGTTAGGATGCAACTCTTTTTATTTAAAAGCGTATAAGTCCAAACGCTATAATTCGATTGTAACTCGGTTCACCTAGTATCCGCTAAAGGATAATTACTCTCACCCGCAACAAAGTATGTAGGAGAGATTAGATGCATTGATTTTTGAACTTTTCTGCCATGGTTCATATGTATAAAGGACAAACATGATAAAAATATTTTCAATTTCATTTATATGGTTGATTTTAAAAAAATTAATATCATTTTTATGGTTATTTATATTAATTCCAATTTATAATTATACTTTTTGAATAATTAAATTAAGAGTTAAATATGTTTTTCGTCCCTTAACTTTTAGTGAATTTTGGAAATAGTCCATTTCAAAGCTTTAGACCAATTTAATCCTTTATCTTTCAAAATACTTGGATTTAGTCATTTTAATCAAATTTTGTTAAGTTTATTTGACATTTAAAGTATGTTTCATAATAATATTTGACTTAACATTAAAGCAAAAATGTGTTAAACAATATAAACAACTCAAATACAATCCTAAAATGCGTACGAAACATCAAATAAACCTAACAAAATTTGATTAAAAGGACTAAATTCACATATTTCGATAAATGAAGGATAAAATTGGTCTAAAGTTTCGAAATTGACTAATTCCAAAAATCACTAAAAATTAAGGGATCAAAAATATATTTAACTGAATCAGTTACTTTTGATATGATGACATTGAAAGGATATCTATATTAAAGAATGGTAATGAATTAATGAAGCAGTTAATGATAGGAGGCTTGCGTGTCATTTGCTGAATATATTTAAGCACATCACGCCTTCAAAGATACGAAACTACAGAAAGGGGAAAGCGACAACTTAAGTTGGACAACTACGGTGCTGTCCAGTTGATTTTTCTTTTCATGAAATTATATTTTCAGCTTTTGTAATTTTAGATTTTCTAGTTTTGGAATAGCAAGGACACTGCAGAGTTCAATAATTGAGCAAATAAACAACTACATTAACCACAGTTGACCCAAACATAATAATTAATTAACTTAATCACCAAAAGTTTTGTGAGGAACATATGTAGCTCACAAATTGCCAAGTGTTATCTTCGAATTTTAAATAATCCCGTGATTCCCATCGTAACCAAAACCTAATTAATCTTCGCATGTGTAGTGCCAAATCTCAATTTGACTTTAAAAAAAATAAAAACTAAGGGGAAAGAAAAACGTAAATTATAAATATATTTTTGAACTTAATTACATTAATTTTTTTATGTTTTGTATCAAACATAAACGGTGTAAATAATTTAATGTTATGTGAAGAGATAAATCAGATCTGAATGATTATTAATGCACATGTCATATTTTTTAGAGACATGTTCTCTTTCTATGATGTAATGAGGTGGTTGAGAAATACATTTCCAAAATTATATACTTGTCATTTAGTCACTTATTCCATCACAAATTTAAAAGCTTTATAGAGAGTAAAAAAGTAAACAAAATTAACCATTCAAATTGACAGCAAATAGTTTCAGAACTTAATTATTCATTTGGGTGATTCACTGAAACAACATAGGGATGAGTGATTATAAATAATTCCTAAAATCACAATAATTGGTGAAAAATTGCAACACTTATTTATTAATTAATTTTCATGGGACATGTAACATATACACGTAGCCCATGAGTGGGATGGCACTATAAAAGAGGAGAAGCAATTTGAGAGTTGGGTGGCACGTGTGGCTATGTTTGTTTGAATGATTGATGAGGAAAAGATAGAAATCATACAGTCTCCAATTTCAGACAATAGAATGTCATTTTTACACCTGTGATGGCTACCATCTTTCATATCATATCATATCTAAATATTAATAATTAATATAAAAAAAACATAAAAAAGGATTAATGAAAAACAAATTTATGGTGGAAGAGGAGAGTTCAGGTTCAGTGGTTTAGTGCTAATAGACAAAGAAACAAGATATAACGGATCAAAGGTTATACTTTCACACGTAGTCAAACATGAATTGTCAAAATCGTAAATCAATTCTCGTTTCTTCTTTTATTTGTGGTAAATTGAATTATATGAGTATTTATTAGTTTGTTACCTCACGCAACTCACTTTATTCTGTAGCCGTTTCAGGTGAATGCCAATCAAATTCAAATTTAAATTTGTTTCGAATAATCTATGAGTTAAAATTTTATATTGGATAAAATAAATTAAATTAAATATTATATAAAAATAAAGATTCTTGTTTTAAGATTTTAAGATTAAAATAATATCAGAGTTAATGATTTAGAACAACTGATCGACTAAGTTTTATTGTGAAAAAATTGTACGGTGGATTGAGACCTGAGCAAATTAGAAAATTGATTCATTAAATTCGCTCAAAGATTTTGTATGCACGAAGCAAATTATTTCTTTTCGTGTTACGTTTTGTTGTCTTCAAAAAAATTGTGGCTTTAGATGTTAGCTTTACAATGTCTTTGGAATCATTGAAAAGAAACGTTGGAACTCTAGTGATGAATATTTTAATGAGCAAAAGTCCAACGATCAATTTTAGTTGAAGTTGGCGTAACTTTTAAACTTTTAAGCTAAGTAATTTATTTTTTTTTCAACTTGAAGTATTCATAAGGGTTGTATTGTATTCTCTTAGTTTTCTTATGAACTATATTTGACCCTGACTAGATGAATGAAGATGAATAAGAGTTATTACTGTTGGATATTGATTTATGTCTGACTTACGATAAGACTTTGCTGAATATTAGTGATTTATTTTATTATATTTTACATTTTTTAATAATTAAAATTGTTGGGTTTAGAATAAACTTAAATGAATTAGTGGTTGGAATCATAGTAATAATTAATGAGTTGTTAGTCATTGTGTAAGGGTTAGAATCTTAGTAATAGTTAAGAAATTAGTCGTCGTGGGTAATTAATGAGTTAGTCGTTGTAAGTAATCAATGTATTAGCCGTTTATAACCATTTTGAGTACAATGGTAAAAAAATATGAGCCTATAAATTGTATTTGTGAATTCTATGATCACCAATATTTGGATAAATTGTATTTGTGAATTCTATGATCACCGATATTTGAATAAAGTGTATTTGTGAAATCTATGATCACCAATATTAATATTTGGTGTGAGTATATGAGGATTTAGATGTTGGTTTCCCTGACAATGGGAATCACAGTGCAATTGTTTAGATTTTAATTAGTATTTTGCTACTCGTTATCTTTTGAGGAACTTTATAATTATCATTTTTTTTAGCTTATGTTTTTGAACTGAATTTAAATTTATTTTAGTTACAGTTTTACTTTTATAAATGACCATAAATTAAGTAATTTATATACTTTATGTATATTTTTTTGGATAGTAACCATATAAAAACCATATAAAATCTTATGAGGTGGTTTTGAGTTATTATTTTGGGTGTTACAGATGTTGAGTATTTATGAGAAAATGTTATTGATGGAATAATTATTATTATTTATTTTCTTTATTATCGTAATTTTTAATTACTAATATAATTATAATAATAATGTTCTTATACTAAATGCGACTGTAAATGTTAATAAATATAGAATTTTTTTGGGTGTTAAGTCTAGGAATTTTATTTATAGATGTAAAAGTAAAATTTAAGTAAGTAATTTCTTACAAAATTTATCAACATTAACGATAAATTATTTACAATATTAAGTGATTTATGTTGTATCTTTTCTTAATATCCACTAGATGTATTATATTAGAAGGAATATCTAAGATTATATACTTACAATTTTCTATGCTAGTTGTTATTAATTCAATTTTACAACATGCATGTAATTTATTAATTACTCCTCTTTCTGCTCTTGCAATTATTTTTTATCATATACATATCTCTTTCAATTATCTCTTATATTGATTGATTCACTTTCAAAGTATATGTTTTGCCATCATAGATAGAAAAAGTGAGTAAAGAAAGAAATAATATAAAATGTTATCTTTCTTTAACTCAAAATTTTAAAATATAATTGTATTGATTTTTTCTTCCTGTATATCATGTTTTAATACGAAACTGCCATCTTTATGATTAAATTTCTAATAATGTTCCTTTTCTTCTTGATAGAATTAAAAGAAATTAAAATCTATTAAAATGTTATAAAAAAAATACATAATGTATAAAAAATCAATTATTTATCACAATATAGAAAACATGACTTCTCATCAATTAAGCAAGTCATTTAAATCTTTTAAAATGTTTTTTTTTTATTTTAAAGAAATTAAAACCTAATTAAGACAAAAAAAAAGTCATTTATTTATTTATTTTTTTGACAAAACAACATTTGGTTATAGAATATGTTAGAAGTAATAACATGAGTTTTTATTTTAATTTTTACAAGAGTTTGCCATTAATAAAATCAGTAAATATTTGATTTTGTATGGCGATTTATGAGGAGTATATGTGAAGTGTTATTTTTCATACATGAAGATGGTGACAAGTGAGTTTGAATATAGTGTTGAAAACCAGGGTTCAAAATTGCATATACAATCATATGTAGAATTGACCTTACTGGATAATACCTCTATTTATGGATGCAAATGCAAACACCATTGGCTATTGTTCCTGTGTTATCTTCTTCATTATGACCTAAGTATTGAACAAAGCCACGTAATAATTGGCTTCCATGGATGAAAGCTTGGAAAGTTTTGATTAAGATGGAAATTGTCTTTTTTTTTAGTGGACTCATCATATCATACTTCAGTAAGATCAAAGTCAATTATTACGTTTTTCTTTATCATAATGGATCTACAATCTCAAATCTTACCAACAATAATTACTCACTACGTGTTTACATTGTGCTTTTTCAATTTATTTTTAATTATCCATTAAAACTACATTTACATTAAATTATCTTTTACTATTCCTACATTGGTAGATGATTGGCTAGTTATTTTCGTAATTTTATCTATTTATTGTTATTTGTTTTTAATTTACTTTGTGTTTAAACGAAGAAAATTTACAATTATAATAAATTAAATATTTAGTAATTGAATTATTTGTAGTTGAATTTTTTTTTTATTTTTTAAATAATTAATTTTGGATAAAGTATTATTATATTTCAATTTTTTGTTTGGATAAAAAAAATTAATTTTTATTTTATGATAAATTAAACTCTATCTTTTAGTATAGCTTAATTTAATTCGATCTTTAATTTGAAGTTATTAAATTTAACCTTTGGTCAAATCAATTCGGACAAATCATCTCAATTTAACGGACTTGACATGACTTAACATGATCTGAGTTAGAAAAGTGTGTATAATAGATTTATTATCATATTAACATGTGTCGACTAAAATTTGAAAATATTTAAATAATTTTTATACTTAAATAATTTTGATTTGAAAATGTCAAGTAAAATATAAAACATAATATTTTAATTTTGTTGGAAACTTAATCAAAGATGAAAAATTTAGAGAATCATATAGAAAAATACAAAATGTCAGTGATTAACTTTTTCAATATTTAAACAGTTGTCCCAATTTACATTAGTACAACATGTGGAAAGATGAATTTTTTTTTTAATTGGGAAAGGAGAAACATTAACTTGGAATGGACAAAATCTGTAATAAGTAATAGACATTTTTTTTTCTTTCGTATAAATTAATATTATTTTGATAGTAATTTTATATAAATCATTGTCTAGCGACTTTTTTCAAATAAAGATAAAAAAAAAGCCTTGATACTGATATTAGCATTATAATATTGACCGATAATCTTATTTCTTAATCATGCGGTCAATTTGATCTTTGATCAATAAATAAAAGAATAATAATAAGATATCACATAATAATTTCTTTTACTTAATTTTTTATCAATAATAAATCTAAAATTTACATTTTTCTTACTTAAATGTGGATATATAATTGATCATAAGATATAAACTTAGACTCGTAAGATGACATTTTACTTAAACACATAATTTTGCAGTCTAAATTCTACTTAAACACTCCAAAACAAACACGGTATATTCTGACCAAAAAAATCTTAGGAGTTAAATTATTATTTCAGTCGTTTTTATTTTATTTTAGTTATAGTTGTTCTTCCTGTATTTTATTTTTTCGATTTTTGTTTCGCTATTTTGAAAAGTTTACTTAATTGTCAAATTTAAGATGTCCTGATAATTTGATTAATTAAAAAAATTAAAATATTATCTTAAATTTTTCTATCAAAATTATAATTTAAAAGTATAAAAAATAAAACTAAACCCGTTAAACAAAAACACTAAAAAATTGTAAAAAAAAAAACAAATCCTTTCAAAAGAGGAAATAATAAAACTCGTTTTTTTAAAACAAAAAGGAAACTAAAAGAGACAAGAAAATGATATGTCGTGATATGCGCATTCGATGTGTTGGCCCAATATGACGTGTCTTCTTTCCAATCGTTTATTTGCATCACATCACATCGCACCAACATAAAGTCAATTTCAGAATGAGAGCACTTCCAAGCTCCAAATTCTTCCGTTAAACCTTCTACTAATCATTATCATCCACAAATTTAAATAACATATTCTATTTTCAGTCCTTCCAAACAACACTATTTATAAATTAATCCTCTAAAATATAATTAAATTTCAATCCTAAAAAAATAGCATAAATTAGTCTCCAAAATATATCTCATTCGTTATCGAACAAATTTCATTTGTTGAGGAAACAAAACTTATATTTTTTTAATGAAATACAATCTATATAAAACAATTCTTGCTCACCTAACCAATTTTACTGTTTAGAGATTACAACCTTATAGTTACTTTTGGGTCAGCGTCAAACATTTAATAAAAAATTATTATAATAAATAATAAATAAAAAATTGTATATATACACAACTATACATATCTCATTTAAAGCATTCATAATGAAATTTTACTAGGGTTAAATATACTTTTTGTCCTTTAATTTTCGGTAAATTTTGAAATTAGTTAATTTCGAAATTTTTGAACAATTTAGTCATTCATCTTTTGAAATGTATAAATTTAATCTTTTTAATCAAATTTTGTTAGGTTTATTTGACATTTCAAGCACGTTTCATAATAGTATTTGACTTAACATTAAAGAAAAAATGTGTCAAACAGTATAAACAACTCAAATACAATCCTGAAATACGTACGAAACATCAAATAAACCTACAAAATTTGATTAAAATGACTAAATCCATGTATTTCAAAAAAATGAATGATTAAATTGGTTCAAAGTTTCGAAATGAACTAATTCTAAAATTCATTGAAAGTTAAGGGACTAAAAACATATTTAACCATAAATAAAAACATCATTTCATGTAGATTAATAAAATTGAGTTGTTTAAAATTTTAAATAATTATTTATATGATAAATTATTTTCAATTTTAAATCATTCATAAGAAACTCTTGTAGATATTGAAAGTTCATTTAAACATATTCAATTCGTAAATTATTTCTTCAATTAAAAAAAATGTTTTGCAAAGCTTATTTCTGGAATCTCGTAAATACATTATTGTAGCATTCATTACAAGACAAAAACACAAAGGGCAAGTAACCATCTAATATTATAATATGTGATAAATAATATGAATATACTTTTACATGTAAAGTTTCAAGGTCATTCATATTGATAACAACACATACACTTTAGATTTAGAAATTGGCATTTATTATATTGTAATATAAATCTCGTTCGAATAATCTTAATCAATAACTTCATGAATATTTTATGGAATAGAAGTATGATTATTTTTCCTCATCAGTTAAATCCCATAAACTTTCACTGAATTTCACTATCTGATGCTTTTATTTATATTCAATGTATATAACCTAAATATTTCATCAGATTTTTTAATTTAATACCCACTATAAATAATACACTAGGTATTATATGTTCGATCAGTACTAACTAAAATCTCATCACATCACATGTCACCCTATAATTTCAATCTACTCAAGATTTATTCTAACTACATCTCAAAACACAAGCAATCAAATAAATAAGCATTTAATTTAAATCAACTAACAATATAATTAAAAAAAAAATGCGAAATCTTAACAAATGGATGATGTACATGTGAGAGCGAGGTTTTCACCCATAAGCATTGTCATGATGAGAAAATAATATTTTCTCAATTTGATAAAAGTATATTCTCACATAATACACATATAAAAGATTTAGTGAAAGTAAAATATTATTTTACCCAAACATATAAACTTATATCAGAAAACAAAAAACTTGTAAATATAATTCTAGTAATTGATTTTATTGTGAGGTATGATTATGTGTCTTTTGGAAGTCTCACATCGACTAGAAATAAGGTCAATTCATAATATATAAATAAGGTGTAAACCTCACCTTACAAGATAATTTTATGGGATTGAGTTAGACTTAAAGCCCACTACTAATATCTTAGTTACTAAATTTTAATAATATAGATGTTATTGAAGACAAAATTAAAATTTAAGCATTATGTTTTATTCGATTTCAATAATAAATTTGTTTAAGTAAGAGCATCTCAATAAGATATGATACAATTTAGTTTAAAAATTTGAATCTAAACTTAACTATTTTTATATATGGGAATCCAATTTGCTTTATTCGCATATATAGTTTAACTCTAATATATAAATAAATAAATATAATAAACTTACGTTTATGATACTGCAAACATGCTTAGATCTACAAAACATCATACAATTTTGCTATTGTATGCAACAAAGTGCGATGGATTAAAAATTTAACATATTTATTTTAATGAATCAAAAATTTGAAAAATAATAAATATTTAAACAGTTTTCATTCTAGCTAATAATGATTTAATTCGGTAATGCTTACAACATAAATTATGATTTGTGAAAAGAAAAGGTCAAAGAAAATAAAGAATGTTCACGTCCATAAAAATCTGGTTAGGAAGAAAGTAAATAGAGAAAAAATAAATACAATTATCATTAAATTTAAATCAGGTAGCATAGTTGTAATGAAAATATCACTTTCAGAATTTTAATTCATTAAAATAAATATTAATAGCTCTCTAATGGTGCACAGGTGAAAAGGACCATTAAAAAAAAAATACAACAAAATAGCAATATAAAAAAAGAGAGTAAATAAAGAAGGGAGTCACCGACACAATAAAAGCCTTACAAATAATGGAATAATAATCTTATGCAGAGAATCGCAATTCTCGGGCCTGCAACTTAGCTACATCATGACATGATCTGAAAAATAATAAATTCATAAGAATATTTTGTTTTTTTTTTCAACATTTTTATTTTCTGCTTTTGAAGAAATAGTAGTGTTATTTTAAAAGAACAAAAATGGAAAATATTTTACTGAAAAACAAATCACTCTTAATCTGCGAGAAAAAACGAGTATTAAAAGACTAAAACGGAAAGAAAGCATTCATTAAATTAAAAACCAAAAACCAAAGAAAAGGGAGAAAAGGAAAAGGCTTATCTTGTGGAAAAATCACTTGAAGGTGAAGGAAGGAACAGATTTGTAAAGCCTTTTTGGATGTGATAAATGGCTTTAGTATTAAAATTGTTCTTTCTTTTACAAATACAAAACTTGTATTCTAAGAACACTCTCACTCACCATTGCATGTGGAAAAAGTGCATAGAAATAGAGTTTCAATCGCACAATTAGGTGTCTCTTTCCGTACCTTAAGCATATTTTTAAGGTGACATTCATGATTTCCATGTTTCACAGTTCAACTGTAACCCACCCTACATTCATTTAACGGCACAAGATCAAAAAGATGTATTTTTTTTTCCAAAATTACTGGAAGTGGCAATTTTTAAAAAATTACAAAAAATAAATGATCATATCAAATTGGCACGATTTTATTCCGGAAAAATTCTGTGCACAAATATATAAATATATCTATAACAATATACAAAAAAGGAATTTCCCTTTTTGTGTCCACATTTCAAAATATCCATTTTACCTTTAATTATTTTATAAATAATTTATTTTTAATTATTTTTTTGAAATCTTTTTTGTCTTAAATCATTATTTAAATTTTCTTTTTACATATATTTTTTTCTAATTTTATATTTAACAACTATTTTAAAAATTATATATTTATTATTGATCATAACTTAAATTTTTTAAAAATTAAAAAATGCGAACACACCGATGCGATAACACCTGTGCGTTCGCTAGTATATATATATATATATATATATATATATATATATATATATATATATATTACTTTTAATTTTTTTTTAATTTTCAATAAAATATTGTTAATTAATATTCTACTTTTACCTGTTGTTGTTTATTTTATGATTTATATGAAAATATTAATATTTTAAGGTGACATTTTGTATAATTGTCATCGAAGAAAAAAAAAAAGTAGTTTGAAATTTCAATAAACTAGTTAGTTTTTATTTAAGCTTAAATATAATAAAGTCTATTGTAACTATGATTTAAATTCAAAAGTGAATTGAAGAGTTTGAGGAGATAAGACATATTTTGTTGTTATTTGTATTAAGGAATAAGATGTAAAAGTGAAAAAATGTAGAGATAAAGTTTGTAAATGATTTAATGAATGTGATAGATAAAAAAAAATAGTCTAAGAGGTTAAAATGAAAGATTTAAATTTTGTCCTTATAGTTAAATCAATATAAAGTAAAATGTAATTATTATTATTACCATTATTATTATCATTACAACTTCTTTTTGAGTGGTGATGACAATTTGAGGTATGACAATTTAAGGTGGACTGATCCGTCCTACATAAAAAATACAAATTAATTTCTCTGACCCATTCTGCATAACATTTGATTCGCGGATTTGTTGGTAATCCTAGGACCTGGATAAGAATTTTAATAACTTTATTTTTATTTAATTAAATTATTAAAAAAAAATCTATAGGCCTATTTTTAAAGTAAGTAATATTAATAATTTTATCATTTAAGTACAAACCTATTAAAAATATAAATGATTTCGAAGTTGATTGAAACAAAGGAAAAATATGAATGATGAAACTACTTTTGGATGGATCAAAGAATAAAGCAAATGAGCAAATTATTTAGAAGAAACATACATGTGTAAAAAATACAATTCAATAAAAGATCAATAAAAGAAAAGCAAGAAAAGAAATGTTTGAGAAAATGGCTGACTTGAATGAAAAATCTAACTGACTAAGGAATTAACCTGTAATGCTATTTTTGTTTGAGAAAAAAAAATTGTTTGAACGAAAGTAAAACCAAGAGCAAAATTTAAATATTTGTTCTATATTCATTTGAGCGAAAATCTTCCACTTCAGTGAAAATGATTTACTTCGGTGAAATATATAAAAAAATTAACTACATGCAATATAATAAAACAATTCAAAATTTTATCTAAATCCAATCTACAAATATAAAATTTGAACATAATTGACAAGCATAATCTAAAATATTTTAAAGTATCATCCTTCACTTATTTCAATTTAATTGTGATAGTTCAAACTCAATATAAATGAAAAACAAAAGAAACTAACCATGGTCATCAAAATCAAATCCACAATCAAGATAAATCATATACTTTAAGATGCACAATTCAACCACTAAATATTTTTTTATCGAGAGTATTCAATTCACAATATTCTAAAACAATAATATGATAACCAAAAATCAAATAATATTCAAATAGTTTTTAACACAAAAATATTATCCCCACATAAAACTCAAGATAATATGATCACCTACAATTTTTTTCACATCTAAATATAATCTACCTTAAGATTTTATGAAAATATAATTAATTTTCTTTAAATACAAGCATTTGACCTCAAAACAACTTAAAAAACTAAGCAGTAATTCAAAATATAGGACCTAGAGTAAGGTTTCAAAACATAACCAAATTTCAATTAGTTTAGTTAAAATGATATTTTTATCGATTGATCCCACTAATATTAAATAATAACAAAAATGAAAAAGGTAAAATATATTTAGAGTGAATGAGAACTCACTCTTTTTAAAAATTTGATCACTCATGATTAATTAACTCTTCAACTACGACCAAATAGTGCTAATATATTATAAATAAAATATAAACACATAACTAGAAAAATGAGTAAGTTTAGCAAATAAAGTTTATTTATTTTAGAATGGAGCAAATAAAGAATCTGGATGACATTTTTAATTTTCCCTCTTGAATATTCATTTTTCTTATGTTTTGAATATTCATTTGTTTGAAATTGAACAAACCCACCGACGATACACCATGGACAACGGTAGAAAAGCATATATTCTATGTCCTTTTTGTTATTACACACATTCTCCTCATAATCCATTCTCAATTTTCAATCACACCATTCAACAACCAAATAAATTCCCCCCTAAAAATATTAAAACCAATTTAAAACATGTGGAAGGGATATTTCGGCCATTTTCAAGCATGCACAAAACCTAAAAATAATAATGTATCCAAACCAAGGCCCACCAAAAATAGTGTAACACGTTGATTGAAGACCAGACCAACATAAGCACAGAGCCGAAACAACAATATATAACAAACAATAGTAATTAATATAATAATAAGAAAATAAATATTTCAATATAATAATATATCCTCATTTATACTCGGTGATATAATATGGTATTTTTAACTAAATTGTAAATTTGGCACCTTTTTAATTTATTTTCAGCGATTTTAGTTTTTTAGATCGCTTTATTAAGGTGGGTGAATAACTTGATTGAATATTTTGAATGAAGTTTTCTTCTTTAATAACTTTGAAACTTCAATTCAAAAGATCTAATCCTGTTGTGTTATACATAGACCCATGAAATAATAGTTAATAGTGTAATAATAATATAATAAAACAAACAAAGAAAAAAATAATAATAAATATATGAAACTTGTTCTAATGTTTTACCAAACTACCAAACCAACAGCTTTCTCTCTCTTTATATGTTACAAATAACTGTTGCTTAACGCCTCTCCCAGGAGCCTCCGCACCAAAACCACACACTTTGCGTTTCTCACTCTCTTCCTTCAAACCAAACAGATATTTTCTCTCTTTCTCTCTCCACTTTCTCTCGCTACCACCTCAATGGAGAGTCCCCATTCGCTCTCTCCCTCCTCTTCCTCCTCTTATTCCTCCGACGGAGTCGCTTTCGACACGGAGGAGCCGAGGACGCCGCTCGCCGTGCGCCGCGCCCTCCACCTCCTCAACTCCGGCGAGCCCCACCTCTGTCTTCAAGCCGCTCGTGACATCCGCCGACTCACCAAGACGTCCCAACGTTGTCGGCGCCAACTGTCTCAGGCTGTCGGTCCACTCGTTTCCATGCTCCGAGTCGACTCGCCCGAGTCACAGGAATCCGCTCTCCTCGCCTTGCTCAACCTCGCCGTGAAGGACGAAAAGTACCTCCCTGCCCTTCCTTTCTTTCCTTTTATTTTCCTTTCCAATCACCAGAATTAAAAATGGTGGAAAATTCTGACTAATCATATTTTTTATGAAAAAATGAACGAAACCTCTACATAATTGACTGATTAGATTTTTTTTTTCTCTCGCGTGATTAATTTACTTGTAGTGGGTTTAATTTTTTTTCTTTAATTTATACAGTTTTATGGTTAGTTTTATGGTAGTTGTTGTTTGACGCACTTTTTTTGATTCTGGGAATTCGTGCGCTTTATGAAACATACGCAATACCTTGAAGCCATCGAGTTGGGATTCGATATTGGAATTAAATATTGTCAATTTGGGATTTCATGTATTTCTATAATCATAATAATAGTATAGTGTTGTATAATAATGGTACATAGCATATATGGTGTTACATGATGATTCTGATTCTACTCTTTATTCTGTCTACTAAATTCTTTTCTCTTCCTTTTTCTTTATTTTTTTGTTTTTTTGAGCGTGATGGTTGAGATTTGATTTTATATTCTACCTAGATGTTTGTTAGGAAAGATGATGAAGATGGGTGATTCACGGTGTACCATACTTTTATTCTTTGGGGGGGGAGGGGTAGTTAGTTTGCATCTTTGACAGAAAATGAGCAAAACCACTTTATCATGCCTTAGAATGCAAGAGTCACATATTTCTGTGATTGATTGAACTCTCTACAATATTTTGTTTCTTGAAATTAGAAAATGAACCATCAAATTGATATTTACCTTTTGTCATTATTATTCTTATAGAATACTGTTATTATTATTAATTAATCAATTAATTATAATACTTTTGTTAGTCTTTATTTTGCGTGTTGTGAATTCTAGCATGTCGAGTACGTTGCTTTGTGAATGATAATTGCTTTTGTGGCTATTATGCATGCATGCTAATGCTATGTCACTCAAGAAAGAATTGGATGCTTTTTTGTTGTTGAAACTTATCCGATTGCGAGGTGGATTTCCTTTGTTTCACATGGTGCTCTTTCTTTTTTACTTTTGTTTCTTTTCCTTTTTGGATCATGTCTTATTGCGGAAGTAGTCTTTATATCATTTAGTGCTCGTTGCTTAGAGTCAAGTTTCACCTTCTAGCTAAAGGAACAGTTTTAATTCCTTTATTTTGCTTTCGCTTCTAGTAGCTAACTAAATATTTGCGTAAGGGGTTAAAATATTAGAGAACAGTATGCTTACTCCGATTAGGATCATCTAGACGAATAATAATGCCATATTTGTTTATCATATACAGAAAATAATTAAATTACCTAACGGGTTAAAAAGGAAAGCTATTGAGCATGCATTAATGACTTCTAGGATATAGAAATGGGAGAATTCTAGCTCCTTTGTTATCTTATTTTCCTTCAATGTTTTTAAATTAGTGATTTAAAAACCGTGGGCTTAATGTTTATAGAGATGGTTCAGATCTCTGCATTGAACGTGATGTTCAAATGACTTTTTGCCTACTCCTCTCCTCGTTGTTTTTGTTCAAGTGAGGTTGAAAATAGGAAGGTAAGAGAAGGACCAAAGGGTTGGATAGAAAGTTTTTATTTTCACTCATTGTTGCTTGGATAGAGGGTAAAAAATCACTTTCATGCTCTAGGAGTGACCAAAATTTGTGGGGTGGAGCGTAAATGAGCTGCACTCCTTTTTCAACCTACCTCCGTTTTTGCTATACCAAACAACTGTGAAGTGATTTTCATTTCAAATTCCTACTTCCCCCATCTTCCACCTATACAAAACAAGCGCACCTAAAATTTCTTGTTTTGGCTCATGTTTTAATACACGATTACTGTCAATATAGATCCTTTATCTCTTGTTTCTTTCTCCTCCCTGGGAGGTAGGTGTTTTGAGCCAGCACCATGGACAAGGATGTGCATGGCAAGAAGTAAATCACCTAATATCTAACCACCACAAGAGGGTTAAACCAGGGGAATCAGATCTTATTCTACTTTTGCTTACATCAGTATTTTTATTGTTTCCACATTGTACCATGACATCATTAGTCTTCTACATCTAAGACAAGATTGGGTATGTTCCAGGTTGTGATTGAATATAATGCCATTAACTTAAGAATGAACTCCTAATAATAAAATATATATCAGGATTTCAAATTCTTTTTTTCTGGCAGATCTGATGTTACATTATATAGCTGGATGAAGTTATTGCAATTTGCAGTTCATCGTGAACTAAAACATTGGCTTGTTTTCTGTACCCTGTGCTATTTATTTTGTGACGTTACCGTTCTACAAGTATCATGTTTAAACTTTTCGTTAGATAATTTTTTTAGTCATAATTCAATCGTATTCATTACTTGAATTGGACTTGCAGGAACAAAATCAATATTGTGGAGGCTGGTGCATTAGAACCGATTGTTAGTTTCCTCAAGTCTCAAAATGTAAATCTGCAGGAGTCTGCAACTGCATCATTGCTCACACTATCTGCCTCTTCGACCAACAAACCAATTATCAGTGCTTGTGGTGCCATTCCTCTTCTTGTAGAGGTCCTTAGAGATGGAAGCCCCCAAGCTAAAGCTGATGCAGTAATGGCTCTGTCTAATTTATCAACCCACCCTACTAATCTCAGCACCATTCTTGAGACAAACCCAATCCCCTTCATAGTTGATCTTCTTAAAACCTGTAAAAAATCATCAAAAACAGCTGAAAAATGCTGCGCTTTGATAGAATCGTTGGTGGATTATGACGAGGGCAGAACTGCCTTGACATCTGAAGAAGGTGGGGTTCTGGCAGTTGTGGAAGTTCTTGAAAGTGGCACTCTCCAAAGTAGGGAGCATGCTGTTGGAGCACTGTTGACAATGTGCCAAAGCGATCGATGTAAATACCGGGAACCAATTCTAAGAGAAGGTGTGATTCCAGGACTTCTTGAGCTTACAGTTCAAGGGACACCTAAGTCTCAGTCAAAAGCACGCACCCTTTTGCAGTTACTGCGAGAGTCTCCTTATCCGAGATCTGAAATTCAACCTGACACTCTGGAGAATATAGTGTGCAACATCATATCACAGATTGATGGGGATGATCAATCTGGTAAAGCAAAGAAGATGCTAGCTGAGATGGTTCAAGTAAGCATGGAACAAAGTCTGAGACATTTACAACAAAGGGCTCTTGTCTGCACCCCAAGTGATCTTCCTATCGCTGGCTGTGCTTCTGAAGTTTCTTCAAAATGATAGTTGCCGCTGGCCAACTCTGCCTCTTTTTCAGTTTTCTTCATCTTTTTTTTCTCTGCATTTGGGGTTTGTGAGGTAAATTTCCAGAGTAGAAAACGGAAAAAAAGAAGGAATAATACATAGTGAAGTATGATGCCAGTCCAGGCCATTGTGGAGGTATCGAGTGACTGGTAATTGTCAATAAACTAAGTTGTCAGTGGTAAAGGTCATGATTTTGTAGTTGGTTTGTAAAGAAACTGCTGTATAAAATGACATACAAGTGGTAAAAAGCTCCTTGTCCAAATTTCTTCTCCATTTCTGCAGTGACTTGGTGTTTGTGTTTGTTCTACCCATTATAATCATGCAAAAGGATTTGGATCCACCACTAACAAATCACTGGAGTTCTTATGAGAAAAACAAACATGCCCTTATTGACCAGTGTGTTTTATTGTTTAACACCATTTCAATTTGCTGAAAATTTATTATTACTCAGCCAAAATATTGTAACAATTCAAATTGATTTTTATCAATATAATTGCTAGCAAAAACATAGATGTTACTTGTAAGTGTCTTCATTTTCTACCATGCAATTAATATTTAAATTAATTTTGCTTTTATATATTTTAAAATAAAAAGTTTAAATTTTAACATTTAAAATAACAATATATATGACAATGGATCTCACTTGGTAGATTTGAAAGGGAAATTAAAATGTATATTACTGAAGAAACAAAATTCTCAGATCTAAAAATGAAAACCTTAAATTAAAAGTATTAGTTCCCAACATACTGAAAAGTGGGTTGGCATTTGCAAGTTAAAACTAGAAAAACCAAGATTTTTTTTTCTTTTCTGAAGACACATTTAAGGAGTTTTCTTCGAAATAAAAAAGGAAAATAAAATGATGAATCAAAAAGTGTGGAAATGGGCCGGCGGACAAACCGACCAAGTGATGAAATGTTCCCCAGTATTGGTTTGGCTACTTTTTTAGCATATACTTCAAGTGCGAGTGCGACACGTTTGCAAAACTTCAGTCAAAATTTTAATAATAAAACCCTAAAGTTCATACCTTTTTCATTTAAAAAAACAATATTAAGATGAAAAAGGCCATTCCATTTATCTCTTCAAACCAATATTATTAATTCAGTTAACTCTTATAAAATACGATCGCATAGTTATACTATACTTCCAAAAATAGAACACAAGTTTATGAAGTTTTTAAATATAGAGACCTGGTTAAACAAATAGTTCTAGGAACATGCAAATGTCCTGGTCGTATTTCCAAAAATAATTACGTAGTGTATGCTTTCGCTTTATACGAATAGTGAAATTATTTTCAGTGATAGTGTCCCTTCTTTCGTCTGGTTGTCTTTAATGGCTCAACCTAGGCAAGTAAGTTCCTCTATTCGTATGTTTTCTGGCACTTAGCCCCTTTCTTTCATAAAAACAAATATATTTTTTATGAGACTAAATACACTAATCTATTGATAGCTTAAGTTGTTTTCATTAAATAAAAAATACTTTTAAAAGTGATATTGTCTTACTACTAGATAAAAAATTATACTTTAGTCAAGATTCACTGTTACGTACTCATGTACTTTTTTTTTTATCAATTGTTACATATTCATGAACTTTTTTCTGATATTAATTGTTAGGATCGAATAAATTATAGCTTAGTCACGACTTATTTGGCCTTTGTCACATATTCGTGATATTGGTCCGGATACCAATTGTTAGGATCAAATGCTTACAACTAAACTAAAAGATATAATCATTAATGAGGACGTGACTCTTTTAATTTAAAAACGTAACAATTCCAAGTCACAATTGGATTGTGACTTGGCTCACTCAGTCTCTTTGCAATACAATTGATGTCACATGCAATAAATGTTAACTATGATATAACTATTATTTAAACTATTTGAGTTTATAGATATTTTTAAATATACATAAAAATTCTCAACTATTAATTAAAATCATTTATGCATTTGATAGAAGTGGAAGAAAAGAAAAATATTAAAAAATTATAATTACTTATCACTTCTTACTTTACGACTATCGAAAGATGAAAAAGAAAAAGTGTTAAGTTTGGAAAACGAAATTTAAAAACATGAAACACGAAAATTATATTTTACAAATGTAATACATCTACGAGCAATCATATACAAAAATCACACATTTTAAATATCACACATACATCATTCAATTAATGTCATTTGATACTAAAATTATTTAACTGTCACTAATAATTAACTCTACTTTCAAAACACTTGTGCATGACTTAGACTGGAATATTTTGTTATCCATTCACACAAAGTTATATCCTAAAATCTAAGTTCTCCTCTTATGATATGATAAATTTCATATAACATGTTTGATATGGTTTTCTTTCACACAAATCCAAGTTATAAAAATTTTCATGAACCCTCATCACCTAATATCATGCCACATAGTCCAACATTAGTAGATTTAGGATAATCTCATTAAAGAATCTTGATTCAATACACATCATACAATCATTCAAGACAATACTTCCTCGTTATAAATAACTAAATTCACATCACAAATATATCAAATCAACATCTCACGGTAGATTATGGCACAAGCACTAACTCTACTCAGCCTCAAACATATATCAATAATGTATTAAGGTAAATCCTAACTTTATGTGGATACAAACACACACAAAACGGTAAATTATGATTGAACAACTTGACTTTACTTCATGAGCACTAAACCTCATTCAATGAGACAACATTTATAGTTTTTAAAATAATAAGCTTTAACATCCTCAATTGCCCAATGACATATCTTTGGAGGTATATTCACTGGACGAAGCCTTGACTGCCTTATTGACCAATCATCCCAAGCTCTCTAGATTTTAATTAAAAGAATTTCGCTCAGTGAATGAATTGACTCATCTAGCGAATAAGTATTGGAAGTCATTATCAATTAATTTCACTTGAGACCAAACTTGCCCAACAACCCCAAACACCTCAAGTTCTCTATATTTTTATAAAATGAATTTCACTTAGTAAGTGATTTACTGATCGTCCTATGACCCAGACCTAAGAGCCTTATTAACAAAGCTCGCCCATCAAGTAAAGCAACATGAGGCATATAGATTTTAAAATCTTGAACTTCACTTAGAGGGTGAATGACTCGCCCAGGAAATCTACATAATTAAAAAAATTGGATATGTATATCGATTTGTTTCATTGGCTTCAACTAGTGTTTTATATACTTAACATATCACGACAAATACATTTCAATTTTAAAATATGATATTATAGGTTGATTTAACCAAACTAATATATGTATCACTAGTTTATTTCTCAATCACATAACAATATCTCAATTACCATCCCATATAAATATTCTAGTCCCACATGCCTTAAAATCCTCCAAACACATCATTGCAAGTGTAGTGACTATAATATCCTTTCAACTTCTCTCACTTGAATTAAACTTTAACTCAACTAAGCTTCAAAGTATCTAACTCTCAAATGAGACTATACACATATAAATCTCAATTTAATGATATGAACATATCCTAACAATCATAGACAAATAGAAATTCATCTTGAACTATTTTGAATCACATTCAACCGTCATAAAACACATGCATGCAAAACTTCTAAAAATGACTCAAGAGGAATAAAGATGAACTTACTCCAAAGAAAAAATTGATCATCTAGGAACACTCTATTTTATGTCATGATTTTGACAATCTATTTTATGTCAGGATTATGACATCTTTAATGTTGTGTTTGGATTTGAAGATGGATTTGAGAGAGTGAATTAAAGTAGATTTGAGGGATAAAGAGGTGAATGTGAATTTATTTGGATTAAGAGAAATATGATAAGAAATAAATATATTTGAGATGAAACTTTACAAAAGTTAATGAATGAAGTGAAATAGTCGATAAATAAACAAAAATAATAATTAAAAAATGAAAAAATGTTATCATTTATATTTATTATTGTTATTATTACTATTATTATTATTATTGATATTAAAAATTAGCTTTATTTAAAAATAAAATTTATTCACACTCTTCGATGCAAATCTGATCTATAACAAAGAGAAAGTTAAAATAAAGAAAAAGTTTTGATCCTCCTGAAATTTGTGTGTTTTTTATCACTTTCTATTCTAAAAGTAAATTTTTTCAAATGGTTAATTTAAGGATGACAATGAGTCAGGTTGACTACAGATAGTGTCTATCCATAATCTGACCTGTAAAAAAAAAATTCACCTATAATCCGCTAGTTTACCTACTCGGTTCCGTCTTAATAAACATCCGCAAATATTTTAAAATTTGAGGGCACCCGTGGATACCCACAAATATTTGAAAAAAAATAAAAAATATAAAATAAAATTACAAAAAATATAAATTAAATTAAATTAAATTGAATCTGATAAAATATAAAATATAATCTTAATTTTAATTAAATTTGGGTTAATAAAACAAATTAAATTTTAATTTTAAGTTTTTGATGGTAACGAATACCCGCGGGTATATGATACTCACGCACGACCAGTTTAAAAACAGATATTAAAATATCTGTTACCTGTTACCCATGTGTAATAAATACTCGTGGATATAAATTATCCGTCGTAAATCTTATCCGCAGATATCCGTGAATACGAATATTTTTTTGTTATTCCTAAATTCACCGATATAAACGAAACATAATCTAAACAAAGACAATATAATAAAAAAATAAAATTTAAATAATTTAAAAGTATGTTAGTCTTTATATAAATATTTTTTATATTTATAAGCGTTATATTTTAATAACATAACATTCAAATTCTAATTACAAAGACTACTTCAATATGTTACATGAGTTCACTTACCTACCGGTGTTTCACTTTCTTTTTCTTCCATAAGATAATTATATTTTATTTTACTTCCTTTCTCCTTCGTGTCTACTTTTTTAATTCCTATTTCACTTTTTCTAATATAATAAGTTATTTATTATTTTTAAAATAATTTAACATGTATTTTATAGTTTGTTTTTCTTTGTAACATCATTTCATTACTGCTCTTTTTGGGAAGTTGTTTTACCTTATTTATTTTCTTTGTTTTCACACTCACTTTGTTGATGCTATTTATCTTCATTGGACAAAACAAAAAGGGTATTTTTCATTGATTCTTTTCATTTATGATTATCCGTCTGTATGTTCTATCATTGAATGCCTAATTGTCCAATTTATGATTAGTCACTTTTCATGTTTTTTATTGTTTCTTGTGTTTAAAAAAAATGTTTTCCTATCCTTTTTGAATTTGTTATGGTGGACAAGTAATCAACTAAGATGTTGTGGGCAAGTCAAGAAAAATTCCTTTGTCGCAGTAGGAATGATGAGAAATGAAATTTAAACCTTCTAACAAAAATACTTATGATTTCACCATTAATTTATTTTTTGTGTGCATCTTCTTTATCGTTGTTTTATGATAGATTCCGTTAAGGAGGCATAGAATTATGCGACGATGAGGAATTTTTTTATTGTTAGGGCTTGTTTATTTGTTCATGAATTTAATAAGTTTTATAAGAAGCTAAGAGATGACAACATGGCAGGGGACGAGTTTTGCTATCTCATACTCATTCCCATAAAAAAAAATTCATCCCCATCCTCATACCCAAACCCAACGGATATCAAACTTTTGTCCCATCCCCACCGGGTAACGGCGGGTATAATTTCATGTCCATACCCGTACCCATTTTTTAACTACTTCAATATTAATTTTTATAAAAAAAATTATGGTAAAGAAAACATAATATTATCAAATATTCAATATTAGGAGTATGATTATTTCTTCCATATCAAATACTTTGAAATAAATTATAATTGTTTAGATTTTAGATTAGAATACCAAATTGTTACATTTTAGATTAGAATACCAAATAAAATTTCATCAGAACCAAAACATTTATTAAATTTACAAACTACAAACATTAATGAAACTTAGTTGATAAAATTAAAAAATATTTTAAAAAAATATAAAGAAAAACAAATAATCAAATTAAAATATATTTTAAATGTTTGTTTACTTCAATTTTTTAAATTCTAATGAATCTTTTTTTTATACACTAATAAAAGTTATAATACATCACTTGATCAAAATGATACAAAAAATAAATAATAAATATAATAATAAAATTTTGACATAGATTATGTATCTTTTGAACTCCAATATATGTTGGATAGTGACAAAAAAATATTCATGACAATTACATTAAATTTTTAAATTGTAGTAAATAAAAGTGATTTATACAATTAAAGTGAAAAAATTACAGTATGATTGATAATGAGTTAGAAAATAAAAAATAATTAGATAGAATATATCGAAATATTATTCTACATGATGAAAATAAACAGTAAATAAAATTTTTAAAAATTTAACAAATGTGTGTCTTAGAAATAATTTGAGAGACTATTGAAAGAAACCGCACAAAGTAAATCAAATGTATAATTAAGGGTATAATAAGATGAAAAATACCTTAGAGATTTAAAAAAAACTTTTCAAATATCAACATATGTACCCAATTATTGAAAAAAAAAACAAAATTATTTTAACGAAACAAATGAGTTCTTTAAATTAAACAAAAATTAATAATAACAAGTAAAGTAAAGAATTTTTTTTATATTACCTTAAATTGAGAGTATTAAACATTCTCATGTGAAAGGAAAATATATAATAAATAAAAATAGTAAAAAATAATAGAAATATTCAAATGTGAGGCATACAAATATTTTAATTGACATACATCATTTTAACGTAATTACATAAAGATTATGATAACATGAAAAATATATTGGAGATGCGAATGAGTTTCATGACAAACTAAATAATTAGAAGAAATAGAAAATAGAATATATATATATATATATATATATATATATATATATATATATATAGGATTACTTAATTAATTGTGCTTTAAAAATTTAAACGAGGACGAAGATATGTACATCCCTATATCCAATTGAAAAAGTTGGAAATTCCCCATATTCATATCCATATCTTTTTCCGTCAGAACAGAGACGAGTTCAGATAATACTCATGAGAACGAATTTATTTGTCATCTTCGTGTAACCGAGATAAGAAAGTATAAGGCTTGATGTGCAATTGCACAATCTTCGTATAATGGCTTCAAGCCTTTCCACTGCTTCAAGCGTGTAATCTGGATGAGAAATACAGCAGGTGCACCAAATTTCAGTATAAATTTATTTTTTATTTTTAATTATTTTATAACTAGAACAAAAATACTTTTCCTTAGAAGTATTTCTAACTGTTTTTCATTATAACTGTATTTAACTTTTAATTATTTAATAACTTTACAACCAAGATATTTTTCATTATAAGTTTAAAAGTTTACAAGATAAATATTTTTCATTTAAAATATTTTTTACTTTTGAATTTTTTTCATTTTCATTTATAAGTACTTTTTACTTTTAATAATTTTATAAGTTTACAACATAAATATTTTTCATTATAAATATTTTTAATTTTTAATCACTTTATAAATTTACAAGATTAATATTTATAATTTTTAATTATACATCAATGTTTTTAACTTTTAATCATTTTATAAGTTTACCGGATAAGTATTTTTAATTTTTAATAATTTTATAAATTTACAACATAAATATTTTTTATTATAAGTTTTTCAAAATTTTCATTATTTTTTAAGTTTACAACATAAATATTTTTTATTATAAGTATTTTTAATTTTCAATCACTTTATAAGTTTACAATATTAATATTTATAATTTTTAATTATACATCAATGTTTTTAATTTTTAATCATTTTATAAGTTTACCTGATAAGTATTTCTATTTTTTAATAATTTTATAATTTTATAAGTTGATAACATAAAAAAATGTATTATAAGTTTGTTAAATTTTTCTTTATTTTTTAAGTTTACAACATAAATATCTTTCATTATAAGTATTTTTAATTTTTAATAACTTTATAAGTTTACAACATTAATATTTTTAACTTTTAATTATACATCAATATTTTTAATTTTTAATCATTTTATAAGTTTTCCTGATAAGTATTTTTAATTTTCAATTAATTTATTAGTTTACAACATAAATATTTTTCACTATAAATGTTTTTAACTTTTAATTATTCAATAACTTTACAATAAACATATTTTTCATTATAAGTTTCAAAGTTTACAAGACGAATTAAACTGTTTGAGTTAACCTGAATTGAACCGAAACAAATCAAATCGAATCGAACTGAACCGAGCCGAATCGAATTAAATCAAATCAAACTGAATTGAACCAAACAGAATCATACCGGATCGGACAGGCCGGACACGATCGAACCAAATCGGACCGAATCAAAACAAAGATAACTGAACAAAATTGGACCGGATCGGATCGATCCACACAGAACCAAACCGAACCAAATCGAATAGAAACATATCGAACTGAAGTGGATCAGATCGGGTTGGACTAAACAAAACCGTATTGTACCGAACCGAACCGAACTGAACTCAATCAAACCGAATCAAACCAAATTGAACCGAACCAAACTAAACTGAACCTAACAAAAAGGATCCGAATCGAACTAGATCGAACCAGACCGAACTAAATCGGACATGCTTGAACCAAATCGAACCAAACTGAATCAAACCGAATTGAACCGAACTGAATCAAACCAAATTGAACCGAACTGAATCAAACCAAATTGAACCGAACCAAACCAAACAAACCGAACTTAACCAAACATAATCGAACCGACCAAACATACCGAATCAGATGGGGCCGGACCAGGATAGACCGAACCGAACAGGATCAAACCGGACCGAACCAAACCAAATTGAACCGAAACGAAAAAACTAAACTAAACAGAACCGTACCGAACCGAACGATACCGAACCAAATTAAACCAAATCGAATCGAACTGGACCGGATCAAACCGGGCCGGACCAAACCCAACGGAATCGAACCTCAAAGAACCTCACTAAACTGAACCGGATCGGACCACACCGAACTAAACTGGACTACTCTTCAATTGTGTTGAATTTTAAAATACCTTGAATAAAAGAAGGATAAAATTTAAAGGAAAATTTAAAATTTCACAATTAATTAATATAAAACAAAAGGAAAGTCATTTTGTAACGTGTATAAAAAAAGTCACACCCAAACATTTTTCATCATCAACACCACAATCATAAGGTTCATATTAAACAACTGAAACATAATGTTTTTCTCCAAATTAAATATAACACGTGTATAAACAATAATATAAAAAAACTGTATACTTTTAATAAAAAAAATATCCAAAAAATAAACTTGAAGATGATAAAAACCTATTTTGGATGTTTTTGATAAAAAAAATATCCAAAAAACAAACTTGAAGATGATAAAAACCTATTTTGGATGTTTTTGTGAAGAACATGAAGTTTCAAAATTTCAAAATTGATAAAAATCTAAATATTTAAAAAACATATTATAAGATGACAAGAAAAAAAAAATTGAAATGAGAATAATAAAACATTGAGTGTAAAAAAATAAAAAAATACAAAAAATAAATAAGAGAAAGATAAAATATTAGCTACAGATTAAAAGAAAAAAAAACCAAGGTAAAGCATAAATCTCAGATCGAAGGGTAGGTGGGATTTATATTATATATTTATTTATTTTCGTTTTTACTAACTAATTTGCATTAAATTTTCCTGTAACAATGGCTTAAAGAGGAGAGAAATGGACGACTGAAACAAGACAGGCAAGAAAAGAGGAAACTAAGGAAAACAATTGATTGATTTGTGAGTATGATTGATTCATAATTGAGGGTTCGGTTTTTCATTGGCCATGTTCTGAGCGGGGGCCTTCTTCCCGAAACACGTACGCATCGAATTCCGTGGCGACGCGCAGACCTCACTTCAGTGTGTAGTCATTGGCGTGGACTATTAGACACTTTCTTAATCGCGAGTGCCCAACCCTAACTCATCACTTACACGCACGCACACACAACACACTCAGCTCATTGTGAACAAACATCCCTATTGTATCAGTAGAAGAGGAGCGACCATTAATTATTGATCGCTGAAATGGGAGATCAAGAAGAGAGGTTAGGGTCGGAGGGTTTGGATTCCGGCGCCGTCGTCAAGACCGATGACTTGTGCATGGAAATTGATCCGCCATTTCAGGAAAACATCGCTACCGCCGAGGACTGGCGGAAAGCGCTTAACAGAGTTGTCCCCGCAGTCGTCGTCCTCCGCACCACCGCCACTCGCTCCTTCGACACCGAGTCCGCCGCCGCCGGCTACGCCACCGGCTTCATCGTGGACAAGAGCCGCGGCATCATTCTAACTAATCGCCACGTGGTCAAGCCAGGTAGTTAGTTAACCTCGCCGCTCTTGCTTTTTGTTCTTTTTGTTGAATTCTGTTCGCGTTGACGATCTCTCTATTTCGAATCCGTAGGTCCTGTGGTTGCCGAAGCCATGTTTCTGAACCGCGAAGAGGTTCCAGTGCATCCGATTTACAGAGATCCGGTTAGTGATTTCTGTTTCGGTTTTGATATTTCTCAATGTGATGTGGTCAACAGTTTATAAACTGGTGATCTAGCTGAATCCTGTCTTTCGTTCTGTTATTATTTTTAGTCATTTATACATGCACTCTGCTTTGTATAAACTTCTGTTCACTGTGGACTATGAAGACATGGGAATCGTGTGTTACTGTTACCCACGTTCAAAATCATTATCGCTATAGGTTTTCAATAAGTCTTTATAATGCAAAAACACGTTCATATGTTCATATTGTTATTACCTGCTTGAGGAGGATCAAGATATTATTACTGTTGAAAGGAAGATTGTTTTATCAACTCAAGACACCTTTACTGTTATGGTTTAATTGATCTCTTTTCGTGTTTAAATTGTGAAGCGGCGAACTGATTTCCATTTCTGTCGTGTTTTATTGTCAGCATTTTTTTTCTTCTGGGAGTATGTGTTATAAAGTTCGTTTTTTAAACAGTATTACTTTGTTCATTTGTTTAAATTTTATAGATTATTATTGTAGTCCTCAGAGTTCTTCTATGTGCGTGTCTGTGTATTTTTTTGAATAATTAGTTCTGTCCTATAATTAATTTATAATCACTCTCTCTATGCTTGTTGATGCAACGAACTAAAATATACGCATATGTAGGTACATGATTTTGGGTTCTTTCGTTATGATCCCGGGGCTATACAATTTTTAAACTATGAAGAGATACCTCTTGCTCCTGAAGCTGCCTGTGTTGGACTTGAAATCAGAGTCGTTGGTAATGATAGTGGCGAAAAGGTATTACCTAAAATTTACCTCAAATCCACTTATTTCCCTCCCGCACCCCTCCATCCCTGCACTTTGTCTTGCATTTTTCTGTTTTTTCAATTGACTCTTGTAGGGCAAAGCTACATGATTTCCATGCTTGTTACAATACACGTCATATGGCTAGCAAGTGGTGCTTTTCTTGGAAGCTGACCAACTCAATAGAACATTGTTGGTCAAAGCATAATGATATATGCTGAGATTTTTTTTCTTTTGGTTTCTAATCAAGATCAGCCAGTTTTCAACGTATGTCTTGGCCCAGCTACATCCATTTGTTTCCTTCTGAAAGGCCTTTGGTTTCTAAAATCAAGCTATTTATCAACTTTTGGCGGTCTTTCGTGTTTAAGCCTGTTCACAATTGGCACTTGTTTTGTATTAATGTAAAGGAATGGTGTGTTCCAGTATTAGCTTCGATCCTTTTCTTCCCATAAACTTTCTATAATTATTTTTGCTTTTGCTTTCAGGTTTCCATTTTGGCTGGTACTCTTGCTCGTTTGGATAGGGATGCTCCTCATTATAAGAAGTATGTTGTAGAGTGTCTGTAACTTTTTTTTGGGCTATTTATGTGGACAGGTTGAATTTAGATAATGGAACTATTATTTTATGCAGGGATGGGTATAACGACTTCAACACGTTCTATATTCAAGTAAGTGGGAAGAAATATTGTTTATACCATTTATATTAAAATTCTAAATTGTGAGTTTGTTTATATGTTATTTCCTTTTTCCTTCAAATTTTTGTATCGTTTAATTTCCTTCAAATTTTAGTACCTTTCTTGTTGCTTCCCAAATTTCATTTCAAGTGTTCAGGTGTCTTATAATATATCCAATGGCATGCTAGTTTTCTTTTTTCAGTTTTTTTTTTAATTGCTCAAAGAACGAAAATGTAGAACTGAAAGCAGGATTTATTTATTACTAAAAGTGGTAGGAAAGGAAAATTAACCTCAAGGGGATCGTTTGTGCCTCCGTTGGGAAACTTATTTTGATGGAAAGAGTGATTTGTATGGAGTGGTTTTGAAGTCTTTTGTAGACGTAATTTACCATTACAATATATGGTATTCTTGTCTTGTTTCTGATGAATCCTTATTTGCAACCTTATATCTACTGATTTTTTTATTTCAGGCAGCTTCTGGGACGAAAGGAGGGTCAAGTGGTTCCCCAGTTATAGATTGGCAAGGCAGGGCAGTGGCTCTGAATGCTGGGAGCAAGTCATCAAGTGCATCAGCTTTCTTTCTACCTCTAGAACGAGTGAGCTTTTTATATTTGTTGAACTTGTTTTATACTTCTTGTAATAATCAAGGGAAGTTCAGCTCCTCTTGTTGGGACCTGGACCAACTAATTCAATTGCATTTCAGGTTGTGAGGGCCTTAAGGTTTGTTCAAAAGGGAAGTGAAACTTATGTTAATAAATGGCAAGCAGTTTCTATACCTCGTGGTACGCTTCAGGTCTGTCAATTGTTGTTTGCTGGCTTTTTCGTTTTTGAGTTTTTCATGTGATATAATATTAAACTATTTCATGGTATTGAGTCTTGAATGTTCTGTGTGCTACATTGCAGTGAATAATATTGACTAGATTAAATTTCCTTTCAAAGATTTTTCCTTGTAAATTGAAATATTTTGCTTTGAAAAATGTCAATAAAGCCCCAGTCGTGTATGCATGCATTCATTTGTTACTTATCTTGAGAATAAAAATGCTGTGTGAAGAACAAAGTTGCTTTCTTTAGGAACTTGATGTTGGATATCCCACATCCATTAGAGATAATGATCAAATTATAATGTATAAATAGGGATAAATCTCACCTTACAAGCTGGTTTTGCAAGGATTAGTTAAACTTAGAGTTCATTTTCTAGGATGACATCAAAGCTTCTTAGTGAGGTTTGTTGGGTGTATTGAGCCATCCCTTAACTGGCTCCTCTTTATTCTTACACATGAGATGCGTAGTTATTGGCGTAAAGGTAGGTTGAAGATTCCACATCGATTAGAAATGTGACCAAATTATAATATATAAGTGAGTGTAAATCTCACCTTGAAAATCAGTTTTTTTACATTGAATCGGGCTTAAAGTCCATTTTTTTAAGTCTTGAAATTATTAAGTATAGCTTTAGGCTTTATCTGCGACAAGGACATTCAAGTTTATATTATGTTTTATCCTCTCTAAAATCATTCATGGCCCTCTGTTTTGTCATTCTTGTTCCTCCATCATTAAAGGATTTTGTGTTCATATTTCTTCCTTGATTTTTTACCCTGGGTTTTGACAGTGTTTTTACCTTCGTAGACTTTATCACTTTATTTTCTGAAATTTCCATATTGCTAATTTCACTCTGCAATTATTGTGTCTATGGACTTTAGGTACTTGAAAAATGCTAATAATCTCTTACCATATGATTTCTTGTTGCTTAACGTTTTGTCATTGTTATAACTTTTTTAACTTTGATAGTAGGTTTGCATGAAGATACGAACGAATATTGTATCATTCAGTAATCTCAAGATAATATTTATTCCTTACATCTTGAATTTACTTTTTCAATGCTTGTTATAGATCACGAGATGATTGTATACACTTGTTGTAATTAATAATTTCATGATCCTCACATCTTTTATCTGTTTGTGTTGTTATTACAGATGTGCTTTTATTGTAGAGGTTTCACACTTATCATTTTGTAATTTCTAGTTATTTTAGTTCCTTACATCTTTAATCTGCTTGTCTAATTTTTTGGTTCTTGTATATTTGATGAGATCAGAGATGGTTTAGAGAAATTGTTTTTTCTTGTTTCCGAAAATGGATGTTTTCCTTGCATATGACCCAATTTGTGTAAAATCTGGTGCAGGTGACATTTCTCCATAAAGGGTTTGACGAGACTCGTCGCCTTGGCCTCAAAACTGAGACGGAGCAGGTTACTTTATTCTATCATTTCTTTAGGTTATCTGTATGGAGCAGTATCTTCCTTCAAATATGCCCTGAATTATTGACACCGGTTTTAAATTATGCAGATAGTACGCCAGGCTTCTCCAGCTGGTGAAAGTGGAATGCTTGTTGTGGAATCTGTGGTAAGCAAATTGGAATGCTAATATTTTGTGTTGAAACTCCATTTCAATTTTTATGGCTTTACTCCTTGACATTTTTAGGTGCCAGGTGGTCCAGGTTACAAACATTTGGAACCAGGTGATGTACTTGTGCGTGTCAATGGAGAAGTAAGTTGATATCAAGGACAATTTTTTTTGCTTCCCTACTCCACCCTCCCCATTAATTTTCGGTGTTTATTTTTTTCTCTGTTGTATGTTTGATGTGTATCTAGTTTGTTTATAGTCATTGGTGAGACACTAGGTTATATGTTTCATATAAGAGTGATAATTGGTTATACCAAAGGCCATACTTGATTATGGAAGTCAGACATTGAAGGAAAGTTGCGAGGAGAAACTATTCTGGGTGAAAGTAGGTGTACCTTTGTACATCCAAACCATTGGCATAAAGACAAGGAGACTGCTGCTTGTGAAAATAACTTTGTTATTGTTCCATGTCTTTTGTTAATGTTAAAGTGCCCACATCAACTAGACATAAAACCAAATTATAGTATATAGTTATAGTATATTGGAGAGTACAAACCTCTTCTTACCAAGTTGGTTTTGTGATGTTGAGTTAGACTTAAATTTCACTTTCTTAAAATGATGATATCAAGCTATTGAAAGTCTATCCTAATCAAGCCGGTTTTGTAAAGTTGACTTAAGTTTAAATTATACCAATTGGTTGAAAAAATCATTTTGAAGTATTGACTTCTAAATCGTATTAACTTAAGTTGTTTTGTCATATTTTTTCCCCATGTCTTCTGAATTATTATTGGTACTTTCTTGCACTCAAAGGCTGCAAAAAAGGGCTTTCATTGTGTGTGTGCTGTTTGTGGTTGACGTTAGACATAGGAGTCTCTTTTTGTAATTTGTTTTGAACAATTTGACTCTGTAAAATTCATTGTAGGTCATCACTCAGTTCCTGAAACTGGAGACTCTACTTGATGACAGTGTAAGCAAGAATATTGAATTACAAATTGAAAGAGGTGGCACTTCAAAGAGTTTAACTTTGTTGGTGAGATTTTTCATTCTTGGATATTTACTTTATTAGTAGTTTAGTACTTTTTGACATACCCAAGTGCTTATATTTTCTTTGGGAAGGGCATCGTGGTGATCTACTTTCAACCTCCACTAAGAGAGGGGCTGAAGAAACTCTAACTGTATAAAATGGTAAATAAATTGAAAGCATAGTCAGACTTTTACTTCATGTCCTTCGAATTTCATCAAAAACATAGGCTTCGAAGATCTTAAAATAAATATAATAAACTTACACTTCTTTAACAATTTTGTTTGCACGCAATGCACTGGCTAGATCTCAATTTAAACAGATTGTGATTTTTTAATGCTTTGTAATCAAATGCATGATAATTTTTATTTTTGGGTTCAACCTGACATATGGCCTCACCATCTATCTTCTGAGGTTTATGAATAAAGAAATACGAACTCAGAGGAATCAATCTAGCATTTCACATCAGCCACCCTTTAAACAGTGATATATTTACTCAGAGTAGAATTGAACGGAAACAAAAGCATCGAATGAAAACATAAAAGTAGTTTCTTTGTCGCTAACATGAGGCTGGCTCAAGAATTTTATTAGCATCTCGAATAATGATTGTAGAAATACCAGTTATAGCTTACCATTGTGCTAACTTTTTTATTGAATTTTTATATCAGGTGCAAGATTTGCACTCAATAACTCCTGATTCTTTCTTAGAAGTGAGTGGGGCAGTAATACATCCTCTTTCTTATCAGCAGGTTAGTTGGACTGTACTCAGAAATTGGAACGTTCATTGTTTTTTATACTCTCGTCTAGAGAGAACTTAGTTGAATACAATTTGACTTACGGTTTGAGAGGGTGCAGGTGGTTGCTGTTTAAATGAAGAAATATATCGAATGTTTATTGTTTCTTATATTTATGATGTTATTCGAGTAGCTGTTGGTAGTTTTCCTTCATTCTATCGATCCATGTGTTGCTGTATCTGTCTTTATATTAAATTAGCATTTCCTCTACCTAGTCCATTTTCCTTTAATATGATGTAGGCTAGTGGTTTCTTTCCTATTTTGCTTACTGGAACTTGGTTATCGGAGTGTATTGTGTTGTGCCATAAATCTCCCAATAGGTTATTCTTCCAATTGAAGCTGTTTGCCTCATTTAGGTTATGTTTGTCTTCTTTGTAATGCAGGCTAGAAACTTCCGTTTCCATTGCGGTCTTGTTTATGTGGCCGAACCAGGGTATGTATACTTAAATAAGCATTAACTTCTAATTTGATAACTATTTATAATCTACTGGCCAGATAAATTATTAGAGATTTGTAGTCGGTATCAATTGGTTTTTGTCAAAATTATTTATAGAGCTTTAGTTAAAATATTAATCTTTAATTTTCTGATCATCTTTTGATTTTATCCCTAGTTTTATTTAAAAATTCCTTGAAATTGCTCATCACGACAAATTGGCATATAAGCTTAAATCTAGCATTACTTATGTTTTCGTATAAAAGATCCTGAGTGGAGTTGATTCCGATGATTTTTATTTTTTTTATTTTGGTATATAAGTTATGCTTTATTCAATGTAATATTCTGTTTTGCAGATATATGCTCTTCAGAGCAGGTGTTCCTCGCCATGCAATAATTAAGAAATTTGCAGGGGAAGAAATATCTTGTCTTGAGGAACTAATAACAGTTATTTCTAAACTATCTAGGGGTGCTCGAGTACCATTGGAATATATAAGTTACATGGATCGTCATCGAAGGAAGGTAATGGTTACTTCACCATCAAAACATAATTTTAAATTAGTGTATATTGTCAATTCCGTTTTTACTTCATTTATTGAGTTGTTTGCTATTTTGAAACCTTTATATATTTTTCAATAAAATTGGTCCTAGTTATTCATGAGTAGAAAACAATCCCTCATTGATTAGATTGTGTTTATTATATTTCAAAGAAAACAATGACTTTTCTATTTAGTAGTATCTTGCATTTTCTTTGGTCTATAAGATTTAGGGCATGTGTAATGTACTTGTAATTAATTATACATGTAATTAATATACATTTTTTCCTTAGATTTGGATAGTCAGCTTATATGGTTGTATATACTATTTGTTATGATAAGCATCTAGCGTTTTACAGTGATAGCCTACATGGTGTGTGTTTTTGTTGGAAGTATATTATAAAATAACCTAGAAATAGTTGAACTTTAAGAGAAAATAGAGATAAGAAAATTAGAGCAAAACAGTCATTAAAAGCCACAAATGAGAATTCCTATATACAGGCTTGCAACCAATTTGAAATTCCTAAAATATCTATCCTACCATTAGATTTATATGAAATTTAAATTAGTAGACCGAAACAAATTATAAAAGATAATCTGTCACAGTTATGGAAGAAAAATCTTAAACTTAAAATTTGAGTAACTTCAAATCTTATAAAATTTAACACCTTGATATTTGACATGAAAATGCCATGCTTAACCTCCATGAACTTCAGAGTTGATATCAAAATCGTGCCCCAGTCATTATGATATCATAGACATTTAATTTAACTCCTCTTATCGTTTAAACATTGCATGACATGATTTGTCAGTCTTGTCTTGTTATGAATTCAAGTATGAGCTAAAAGTCTCACATTGAGTAAAAATAAGGAAGTTGAGTGACATATAAGAAAAAGAAAGACTTACAAACACTAAGCCTTTAGGCTTTGTGTTGGAGGTGGTATCAAATTTCTTATATGGACAACATATATCTCAAAAGGTAAATCTCCCCACTCTATCTTCCTAAAAATTTCCCAGCATGTCTTGCATAAAATCTAAAGATTTCAAGTTGATGCGACCCAATGTTTAACACCAAATATTATTCTCATCAATTTTGGCAATGGAATGAAGAACTTCAATTAAAATTTGTCTAAAATTGTTTTAATCTTTGAAAGAGACATCATAGCCTTAATCTTTCTCAGTTAAATATTTCTCTTCAATTTGAGAAGCCTAACAAATTTGACTTTTTGTGGTTTGAGTGGTACTGGACTTGGTCCCTCGAGCAAACTCTTGAGCTCAAACCTTGAGGATTGAAAAACTATGCTTAGTGCAGATTTTAGAGGATTGACTTTCTGATCTGACATGATAATATTTTCATATTAGAAGCGGTGGTATAATTATCTACATTCCTTTGGTGCATTTTTTTTTGCATGGAAATCATTTAAAAGCTATATATTTTGCTGATTTGTTTAAATAAATGGTTATTGGGATGCAGTCTGTGTTGGTCACAGTTGATAGGCATGAATGGTATGCACCTCCCCAGATATACACTCGTGATAACAGTACAGGCCTTTGGATTACTAAGCCAGCTCTTCAGCGTGATTCCCCCTTTCTATCATCTGGTGCAAAAGATGTTGAAAATATGTCTAGACAGCCAATTTCACCAACTGGCGAGCATGCTTGTGGGGGTCATGTGTGTGAAGGTAACAATCAGGACTTTGTTGATGGTGTCACTAACATGGAAACCAATTGTGAAGATCCCTCAGAGTGTGCATCTCATCACGATGCATCTGATGGTGTGGTGAAAAAACGAAGAGTGGAGGAAGATTTATCAGCTGATGGAAGTGTTGTTACTGATTTATCCCAAAACGGGACCAGGGAAACTAAGCTAGAAAAATCAAGTGTCACACAGGATGACATGTTAATGGATTTTCAAGGTGCGACTGCAGCTGGAGCAAATGCATCAGTTGCTGAACGTGTGATTGAGCCTACTCTTGTGATGTTTGAGGTACTACTGTAGACTTTTTATCAGAATTTTTTTACTAGTGTTAACTAGACTGTGGATAATTATATCATGGTGTCCTCCTTGAAATGTGCCAAAATGTTTGCAAATTTTGTTTTTTTTATAGTTAAAAGATGAATTTCATTTATTTTTATGAAATTTATACAATTCATGTTCCGTTTTGAAGGTATTGAAATATATCAATTTGTTTGGTGTTGAGATGAATTTCAGTTCGTTTTTCTTCTTTTGGCATGTTTTGAAGTTATTTTAACTGATTAGAAAGTCTTTCAAATTGTTTCTATCATGATTTGTTGCATAATGTGTGTTTCTGATATATGCAAACAGGGAAATTCACATTATTTGAACTTTTCAAGAAAACTCGAGCTGTAACGATTGAAGTTTAAAAAATTTGGGGGTAGGGGGTGGATAGATGACAGAGGCATTTGTTATTTATTCGTGCAAATATAAAATAATTCTAACTATGTTAAATTTGTTTTTACAGCTATTTAATAATATATTTAGGTATATGTTTTTAATAGTTTGTTTGACGTATCCTAGAATTGTTTAGAACTGATGTATATGGTTTTTCATCCTACCTTACCGATCTACACGTATCTCCCATGTCTGACCTGGTCTACGTAGTCAGCTATGCTGATATTTTGTAGTACGATTTTCAAGTCATCAGTTTCATAGATGATTCAGTAGTGTCTTAAATCTGTTCTGCATACTTTATGCATGTAAATTGATGGCAGCTAACTGACTCGGGTACAGGCCAGTATAAGTATTTCATAGGAAATGTTAGAAGGAAACAGCGAATTTTAAAAGGATCTATAGACAACACAACAGGATATATTTTGAATAAAATCATTGAAATTTACAGTTTTATATTAAAAAGTTAACATTAAAAAAATACAGTATCATAAAGTACAAAAGATTAAGAGACTTTGATTAGCTCAAATTACTCTGACGTCCTGAAATTTAACAAAATAATTCCTTTCTTGACACTAAACAATTTTCCATCCATTTATATAACAACACTGTGTACCCATCCTGTTAACATTGACGTCCCTTGATTTCTTAAGCAGCAATATAAACCAAGGAAGATTAAATTAATAATGTCAAAAGAGAGAAGGATTATCATTGATCAAGTGTATTTTATTAAATTTCAAAGGTGTGACTGTAATATTCCCTGACTATCGTAAAAAATTTCAAAAATGTGTTCTCTGATGTGTACAAAATAAATATTTAGCAATCTGACATGATTT